>MDSV01030312.1_pt1 | contig 20273 bp, 17 predicted proteins | sample 810851 | NCBI WGS metagenome assembly MDSV01 (sample SAMN05326640, study PRJNA326480) | marine metagenome | isolation source: seawater | place: Atlantic Ocean: North East | collected 2012 | reverse complement strand
TATTTTAAGAAAGGTTGGCTAGAAGCAACTATGAAAATATTTAATATTTTTCCAGAGGCTGGCATGGTTTCTGCTATTCCAACTATAGATAAATCAATAGAATTTTACAACAATACCCATCAAGGGATAAAAAATGATAAGAAGATTATCGTTCAAAAAGGTGAGAATCTTATTCCCGAAAATTATATTGAGGCGCATAGAATAAGTTTGGGAAAAAATCGTGAAAAATATATGGAGAATATTAAAAATAGGATTGATACTAAAATAACATTAGACGGAATAAATGCATATGTTTGTGCCCAAGATTTTCAGTTTACAACAAAAAAAGAGATTGTTGATAAGGTTCTTCCTTTAATTGTAACTGATAAAAAAGAATATTATGATCCTATTTATAGTCCTGTTTTTGAATCAAAAATAGATGGATTAGGATATTGGCGTCTTTCAACTGAAAAATACCTTATCCATCATATAGGCAATGATTTAGATAATCTTGAAACAGAACTATCTTTAATCAAAAATCCATCTGAAGAAAAGATATCCATAAAGGATGAAAATAAAATTAGATTAGATTCATATAGAGTTAGATTTATCAAACATCCATTTATCAGAAAGATATTAAAAATAGTATATAGAAAGATATATAAAATACTTTACGAAATTTGAAAATAGCTTTTGCAGCATTATATGACCTTAAAAACCTTAATCGGGGATCAGGTACTTATTTTCATATTTACAAAGAACTTATTAGTCAAAATCATAATGTAGAAATAATAAGACCTTTAGAAATAGTATTCCCTTTTCTTTCAAGATTATTTCGCTTCTTAACAAAAAGAATACTTAATAAAAGATATCGTTCTTATCAGGACCCCTTTATTGGTGCAGTTATTGGAAAAAACATAGAAAGTCAATTAGAACGTCTGGAATATGATTTTTTTCTAACGAATGATTATACGATAGCAGCATATATAAAAATAAATAAACCAATTGTTCTATGGACGGATTCTATTTTTCCTTTTAATTATAGAGAAAACAGACACCCATGGATAATGAATATGTCTTGGGTTTCTGTGAAATTCTGTCAAATTGTTGTAAGAAGATCTTTAAGAAATGTAAGTCTTTGTATTGTTCCTGGTGATTGGAATTATAAAGAAATATTGAAGTATGATATCCTTGACAAAAATCAATTATCAATAATTCCTTTTGGAGCTAATATGAATAATCCTGGGATTTCTTTACATCACTTAAAAAAAATTGATAAAACTAATTTGAATATTTTATTTGTGGGTAAGGATTTTAAACTAAAAGGATTAGACTGTGCTATGGAAGTTATACAAATTCTACAGATGAATGGAGTTCAGGTTACTTTAAATATTGTTGGTAATAATAAACAAGCCTATCAACAATCAATAAATAAGAAAATAAAAAATAATAGCTCAGTAAAATTCCATGGGTTTCTAGATAAAAAAAATCCAGATGAATTAAATATGCTTATAGAATTATATAAAAGAAGCCATGTTTTTTTATTACCAAGTATCGCTGAAGGATTTGGTATCTCATATATTGAAGCAGCCTCATTTGGAATACCATCTTTAGGTTATAAAACACATGGTGTAACTACTGCAGTTAAAAATGGATTTAGTGGTATTCTATTAGATATAAATAAAGGACCAAATGATTTTGCAGATACTATACTATCATTCATAGAAAAGCCTAAGAATTATAAAAACTTATGCAAAGGTGCACGTGCTCATTATGATATTGATGGGAGATGGGAAATAATTATTCCAAGATTCATAGACTTTGTGGATAAGAAATTTTTTTCAATAAATCAAAGTTAATAATTAAAGAGAAATTGAACATTCTATTAATCAATTGAAGATTCTTTATACCGCTCTAAGACATGACCCGACTGAAAGATCATCTGCAAGTGGATCACATTTTCAATTTTACAGGTCAATGATTGATAGTGGACATGACGTAAGAGTTATTGGACCATTTATTGATGAACCATATTTGATTGAAAGAGCCATAAGAAGGTTTTACAGGAAACAAAAATATTATAAATATATTAAATATAATTGGACCAGCACTATTCGTTCCTCCAATGCCCTTAATAAAGTGGAAATTGATTGGAATCCTGATATTATTTTTTCTATGACGCCTTCACCGTTTTTTTTCTATTCTGGTTCTACTCCATGTGTATTTAGGACAGATACAACTTTTTTAGGTATGAATAATCAAGGCGCAAATTTTTTAAGACACGGAGCTTTTATGCTCTCAATGATGGTTTGGCAAGAAAGAATAGCTTTCTCTAAATGTGAAAAAATTATAACACATAGTGATTGGTCAGAGGAAATAATTAAAAAAAAATATAATATCCCTGAAAATAAAATATCAGTATTTCCAAACCCTACAGCAATCTCATTAGAAGACACTAAAAAAATAACGAGCAATTATAACAAAAAAGAGTTTAAACCTTTAAGGCTATTATTAGTTGGTAGAGAGTATGAGAGAAAAGGTGTTGATATTGCAATCGACATCGTAAGAGTTATAAACAATAATGGTATCAAGGCGATTTTAGATATAGTAGGTATTAATGGAGATAATAAAAAGTATTATAAATTCCATGGCCATTTCCAAAAAGATGATAAAAATCAATTAAATAAATATTTGAATTTTTTTCATAGAGCTCATTTATTAATTCACCCTGCAAGATTTGATGCTAGTCCAATAGTTACATCAGAGGCGGCAGCATTCTCTACGCCAACAATTACTAACAATAGTGGTGGCATTGCGACAAGTGTTAAGCATGGTGTATCAGGTATAGTTTTAGCTCGAGAAAGTAAACCAATTTCTTATGCAGAATCAATCACCTCACTTATTAAAAATTCTAAAAAATATAAAAAACTTTGTGAATCAACTTTGAATAGATATAAAAAAGAACTTAACTGGAATATTGCTGATAAATCATTAAATAATATTTTAAATGATGCCATGAATGGAAAATAAATTCCTTCAATTAAGATACTATACCTCCACTATGATAATTGAAATTAAATAAATAGGGTTTAACATTAAATTTCCTAAAAAATACTTTAATAGAATTTTGATAGGTCTTATCTGTTTTACATTATGTATAAGGCTTCTAGTATTTATTCAATCTCTAGACAATCAGATTAGCTACTTAGCAAATGATACTAATAGCTACAATTCAACAGCATTAGCTTGGTTACAAACAGGTTCTTTTTCTCATTCTTTAGATCATTTAGATATTCCTGAAACTTTGAGAACTCCTGGGTATCCATTTTTTTTAGGAATTATTTATAAGGTTTTTGGTGAAGGATACAGGTCAGTGGTTTTAATTCAAATATTTTTATCATTATTATCTATATATCTTATTTATTTGATTGGAACTATCATTTTTAACAAAAAAATTGGTTTATTTACTGCATTGATTTTTTCATTAGATCCAGTTTCAATTTCTATGAATTATAAGATTTTGTCAGAAACACTTTTCTTATTTTTTCTTATTCTGTTTATCCTCTTAGGAACATTATGGCTAAGGAATCCAATGTCAAAGTCAATCCCTTTTATTTCAGGGGTTCTTATTGCTCTCGTAACTCTAATTCGACCAATAACCTATTTTTTAAGTCCTTTTATTATGATTGGCATTATAATCTGGTATACTACAAATAATTATTCAATTCGAAAGTGGATTAATCAATCTATTCTTTTTATGATGCCTATTTTAATCATAGTGGGTGGTTGGCAGTATAGAAATTTCAAATATGGTGATAATTCATCACTAAGTCAGATTGGTGGTCTTAATATGCTGTATCATAGGGGTGCATCGGTACTCGCTGAATCAAGAAGTATTACAATTGAAAATGCGAGGGCTCAATTAATTGGAGATATAAAAGAAGATCCATGGAGTTATGCAGGACGCTATCCAGAAAAAAATATAAATAAAAAGTGGCAAGACATAGGAATTTCTATAATGATTAACCATCCATTTTTAACAATTAAAATGGTTTGTAAAGGTATATTTTTTACTTTGTTTGGACCAGGTGATGGATATTTATCAGATATCCTAGGTTATAATATAGAAAGTGGTAATGGTCCGTTAGGTGATCTATTTGATTTAGATGTCAAATCTTATATTAAAAAATGGCCAGTTAATAATTTCTTTTATTTCTCGATTTTTATCTTCTCATGTACTTTTCTGCTAGTCCTTTACTCAGGTGTATTAGCATGGATTTATAAGCAGTCTACATCAATGGAACTGAGTTGGTATGATGGATTTTTATGGGGTATACTTTTATATTTTTTATTTATTTCGGCAGGGTCAGAAGCATATTTTCGATTTAGGCAGCCAATGATACCAATTCTATCAATATACTCAACCTTAGGATGGGAATCTATAATAACTCACTACAATTATTTAAAAGATTAATATTAAAAGACAAAACATAACAATAATTATTGCAAGAGGTGAAGCTGTTCGCAACTTTATATTTTCTGATTTTCTTAAAGAATTAAGTCAAAATTCAACAATTACTATTTTGACGCATTTAGACCATGGTGAATTAAAAGAATTCTCTTCATCATATTCAGAAAGAATCATTCAGTTTAAAGAATATAAAGAAAATCCCCTTGTGGTTCTTTTCCGGGAAATTATTCATACTGCTCATTACCAATGGCTTTGGAGTGAAGCGGTAAAATACTATTGGGGTCGCCATAATGACCGAGTAGGGGGTAATATCCGTGAAAAGATAAAACTTCATGTTTGGCGAATGTTTGGAATCTTTTTTGCTTTTAGACCAATGCTCAGGTTTGGAACTAAGATTGAGCGATGGTTAAGTTGGAAGCTCAGGCCAACTCGATATTTTGATGACCTCTTTAATGAATTAAATTCAGATTTAGTTTTTAATTGTTCTCATATTCATGGAACTAAGGCAGATCTTCCAATGAGAGTTGCTGCAGGTATGGGAATTCCTACAGCCGTATTTATTTTTTCATGGGATAATTTGACCTCAAGAAGTCGTATTTTTCCTCCTTATGATCATTATTTGTTGTGGAATAAAAAAATGGCAGACCAATTAATAGAATTATATTCTCCAGAGATAAATATAGATCAAGTTCACATCACTGGGTCTCCACAATTTGACTTCCACTTTAATCCAAAATTTTATTGGGAAAAACAAAAACTATATAATGAAATTGGTTTAGATATAAATAGGCCATATATCTTGTATACAACAGGTATGGCTTCAGATTTTCATAATGAAAATAGCATTGTTGAAAAGGTAATTAAATTTATAAAAGAATTAGAAATAAAAATAAGACCCCAAATTGTAATCCGGACTTACATAAAAGGCACAAGTAAAGAAATGTTACTTTTGGCAGATAAATATAAAAATGATTCAGATGTTTTTTTTCCTCCAATTTTATGGGATCCTATTTGGGTAATGCCACTTAACCATGATCTTTATGTCTATACTAATTTAATTCGATATACTGATTTAGGAATAAATGCTGCCTCAACAGTATCATTAGAATTAATGATGTTTAAAAAGATAGTAATTAATATTGGTTTTGAGCCACCCGGTTCAGACTTACCCGATTGGTGTAAATTTTCTCGTCATGTAGATTATGACCACTATAGACCTCTTGTGATAAGCGGTGGTGTAATTGTAGCCAAATCTATTAAAGAATTAAATAATTACATTTTTCAATCATTAGGTAAGCCTAATAAAAATAAAAGTCAGCAAGAAGGTTTTATTGCGGAATTTTTTGATAAAAAAATAGATAGAAGTTCAGCAAGTAGAATGGCTGAAGTTCTTTCAAGTATATCAAAAGCGGATAATAGTGTATAAAAATAATAAACCAATAATTCTAAATTGTTTTTCGAGAGGAGGAAGTAATATTCTTTGGAATCTATTCCTTTCTCATCCTGACGTCTGTCATCCATTAGAAGAAACTCTCCAAATTTTTAATATAAGCTTAAAATCTCCAAGAATAGCAGGTTATAAAATTGCATTGATGACGAAACAAAATTTGTTTAATCAATGGAATTTTAATAATAGAAAAAGTGTTAATAAAAAAAGTGCGACTTACATTGACATTTTATTACATAAAAAGAAAATGGGTAATCTTTTAAATGATGAGATGAAGTATAAAAATGAAAAAGATATTTATACATCCAATGAGATTGAGAATACTAGGCTAGTCATAAAAAATAATAATGGTTTAATCTTTTGCTCAGAATTATTTTATGATATATATCCTAGCGCAACCTTTATCGCAATTATTAGAAATCCTTTAGCGTTGTATGAGAGTCATAAACGTAGAAAAACACCAGTCTCTATTTCAATAGATTCTTTTGCTTCATTTTATAGAAGGATGATTCAAAAAATAAAAAATGATCAAATGTGTTTTCCAAATTATCATATTATAAAATTTGAAGATATTTTGAAGAAACCTATTTCATCGGTAGAAAAATTATATAAATGGACAAATTTAGACTTTTCTAATATTGAAAAAATTAGACTGAAAGCGAAACCTTCAATGAGGAGAAGTGGTAAACACACTACTCCATTTACGAAAAATAAACATTATTGGTTTTCTTTTTCTGAATTAGAAGATGTAATGAATAAGGATGTAAATAAAAATCAAATAACAAGATTATCATTTAAAGAAATAAGTTCTCTATCTAAAGCCTTAGATCCTATTATGTTAGAGTATAATTATTCAATTGAATAAACCAAAACTTTTAATAATATCAAAAGTTCTACCTTTCCCTGGAAATTCTGGTCAACAAATTCGTGTAAAGAATATACTAGAATCACTAAAAGGTCATTTCCATGTAACTTTTGTTACATCAGCAAATACATGGGAGTTTAAAAGTATAAAAAATAGATTAAAAAATATAGTTGATGATAATTTCATACTTCAAACTGAATACACAGGATTAATGAAAAAACTATATTTAAATGTAGCTGGTATAATTTGGGCATTAAGAACTGGATTGAAAATGTCAAATTATATTATCGGTGAACAAGATTTTACTAGAAAAAAACTTGAATCTGTAATCCAAAATAGAAAATTTGATGTAGCCTTATATGAATATTGGCATGCATATAAAACCTTAGACTATTTTAAAGAAAAGAATATCCCGACTATCTTAGATATGCATAATATTTTATGGAAATCATACCAAAGTCAAATTGATTCAAAAAAATGGCTACATAAAATTCAAAAAAGATGGATTGTTAAAAGATATAAAGAACATGAGGAAAATATATGGCAAAGGTTTGATGGGATTATCTCAATTAACAGTAAAGAGAATGAATATATAATTGATAAAACTCATAAGAGAGATGTAATAAAGTATATACCAATGGGTATTGATTTTAAGAAATGGTCAATTAAGCGAGAATTCTCTACACCGCAAAGAATTGCTTATTATGGAGGTTTAGAAAGTAAGCATAATCAACAAAGTGCTTTATTTTGTTATAATAAAGTAATGCCATTGGTATGGGATAGATTAAATAACATAGAATTATGGATAATTGGAAGTAATCCTTCAAAAAATATTAAAAATCTTTCCTTAATTGACAATCGTGTAAAAGTGACTGGATATGTTGAAGACATAAAAGAAATATTAAAAACCATATCTGTTGTACTTTGTCCTTGGAATGGTACCTATGGTTTCAGAAGTAGAATAATTGAGGTCATGGCCTTAGAAATACCGATTATTACCACAAAAGAAGCTATTAGGGGTATGGGGTTAAAAGATTCAAGGGGTATCTATATATCAGAAAAATCCACTGACTATTCAAACTTTTCTATAGAACTTTTACAGGAAAATAAAAAAAATATTTCTGATGGAATGTATAATCGAAAATTTTCAAGTAATCTTTATAGTCTCAAAAAAACATATAATAGAGTCCCGGATTTCATAAATAGTATAATAAATAAGTATCAGAATAATTAGTTCTATGGCAAAAGTAATTTGATTAAAAATCGCTTATTATAGGATTTATGAACATAACTATTATATCACATAAGGAAATATGGTTTGATAAAAAATCAGATACAGGCTTTGCGACTACCGGTGGATTTCCTTTCCAAATTAGTGCTATATCAGAATTATTTGATTCTACTAGGTTAGTTGCTTTACAAAGAAAGAAAACAATCCAAGGTGATTTGACAAATATATATGGAAAAAATATAATTGTCAGGTCCTTACCGGAACCTTTAGGCAAGGGGATTTTTAGAAAATTATATTTAATAATTTGGTTGCCATTACACATTAAGACTCTTTGGAATGAAATAACTCATGCTGATATTATTCATGCTGCCATACCGGGTGATCTTGGTCTTATCGGAATGATCTTATCCCTATTAAAAAGAAAAAGATTGTTTATTCGTCACTGCGGTACATGGGGAAATACTAGAACATTAACAGATCGATTTATAAATTGGCTTTTACCATTAATCGCAAAGGATAATACGCTGGTTTTGGCAACAGGAGGCGGAGATAGTTTGCCATGCTCGAAAAATTCGAATATTAAGTGGATTTTTTCTACGACATTAAAACAACAAGCTTGGTATAATATAATCCAACCAAGACCTTGGAATGAAAAAAAGACCCTAAGGCTTGTGAGCGTAGGTCGATTATCAAAAGATAAAAATACTATCGCTTTGATTAAAGCATTACGATTAATCAAAAATGACGTTCCAGATATACATTTGGATATCATAGGTGAGGGGCCAGAAATGAAAAAAATGGTTCAATTAGCATATGATTATGATCTAATAAATTTGATAACCTTTCATGGGAATTTGTCAAATTCAAAAGTGATTAAATTCTTATCAAAATCTGATATATTCCTATTCCCTACTAAAACCAAGGAGGGGTTCCCTAAGGTATTAGTTGAAGCTATGGCTTGTGGGTTACCTATAATTGCGAGTAGAGTTTCTGTTATCCCATATTTAATAGAAGATCGATGTGGTATTGTTTTGGGTGATAGTAGAATTGATTCAATTGTTGATGCAGTTCTTACTATGATATCTAGACCAGATAAAATGGAAGAGATGGGTAAAGAAAGTAGACTTATTAGTAAAAATTACACATTGGAAAATTGGCAGGCTCGTATAAAAACCTTGCTTAATGATTCGGTATTTAATATTTAAATGATGGATATAAAGAAAATATTTTCCGATCTGTTATCTTTGATGGGATTATTCAGATTATCATATAGAATGATATCAAAAAATGGTCAGTTTGTCCTTATGTTTCATGGTGTCTCAACCATAAAGAGAAAAGAAATCCTTAATAATGCACAACCACATATTGATAAAAATGATTTAGAAAAAATATTGCAATGGCTTACTAAACATTTTGATTTTCTTACTCCAAATGATCTAATTAACACCGATAAAAGTGGTGTGCTATTAACATTTGATGATGGATTTGCCAATAATTACAATAATGTATTGCCTCTTATAGAAAAATATAAATGTCATGCAATTTATTTTATTACTACACAACATTTGATGGATCCAAAAGATTGGTTATCATTTACAAAAGAAAATGTTGCAAATAATTGGAGTAAGAAAGATAAAATACCTGAAGAACTTCAAAGAGATCTATATGATGGCATGTCAGAATCAATGTTAAGTGAAATTTCTTTACATCCCTTAATTACCATAGGTAACCATTCAGAGACTCATCCATTATTATCAAGATGCTCTGATGATCAGTTAATTAGAGAAATAAAAGATTCAAAATTATATCTAGAACAATTAATATCTAAAAAAGTAGAATATTTTGCATACCCAACTGGTGATTACAATCAAAAGGTGATTGATTTCGTAAGGGATATAGGATACAAAGCAGCTTTTGGAATTGATAATATAAATAATATTGGTTTTCCAAAATTTGAAATTCCCAGAGTGGGAATATATTCAAGCAAGAGATCATATCTAGAAGCAAAAATGAGTGGACTCTACCATAAACCACTCAATAGATTGGCAATTGATTAATAAAAAAACTGTTGTTTATTTTATTGGAGAAATTGGCCTAGGCGGAAGCGAAACTCAACTATCATTATTATTAAAGTATATTAATAAAAAAACCATTAAACCTCATATTGTTGTTTTTAACAAAAGTTTATATGGAGATCTAACAAATAGATTGACCGATTCAGGAGTGGTTTTACATTATATTCCTGATTCAATTAAATCAATCCCTAAAAGAATGATTTTTCTTTATAGACTATTGTTGAAAATTAAACCACAGGTTATTCATTCCTGGTCAATGCATGATAATATTTATGCTGGGATAATTGGAAGATTATTAAAAATATCATCTATCTTTGGTTCTGTAAGAGGTGCATTGCATGGTTCTACATTTATACGATCAACATTATTAATAAAATTAATTTCTTTGATTTGGGTAAATAAAATCGTGGTAAATGCATTATCTATAAAGGAAGAATTGATTGCAACTGGTATTCCATTAAAAAGAATAATATTTCTACCAAATTGTGTTGAGATAAATCAGATAAAGGATCTTGAAAAAAACAATAATACTTTAGAAAATGAAGATAAAGATATAATCATATGTACTATAGGGAACTTGAGAAAAAATAAGAACCATTTATTTTTTGTAAAGATAATGGATAACATAATTAAATCTGTTACAAATGTAAAAGGATGGATTATTGGTCAACCTGTTCCTGATGAACCTCAATTAGAAAATGTAATTAGAAAAAAAATTCATTCAATGGGATTAGAGGATAAAATTATTCTACTTGGTTTTCAGGATAATACAACTGAGTTATTAAAAAGAAGTAGTATTTATGTTTTTACCTCTTTAAGTGAGGGTACACCAAATACTATCCTGGAAGCGATGGCATCAGGTCTCCCTGTTATATCATCCAACGTAGGAGGAATACCTCAAATCATTGCAGATGGGGTAAATGGATTTTTATTTGATTTAAATGATCAGTATAAGTTTGAAAAAACAATAAAGAACTTATTGATGAATGAAAGATTAAGAAAAAGTGTAGGTAAGAATGCAATGATATATGTGAAGAAAAATCATGATCCAAATAAAATATCCTCAATCCTTGAAAGTATTTATACCTCTTAATTAAACTATTTAGGTTAAATCGATAAATGTTATTTAATAGTTATCCTTTTTGGGCATTTTTTTTGATAGTCTATATTGTGTATTGGAAACTACCAAAAAACTATCAAAATATATACTTACTTATAGCCTCATATATTTTTTATGGATCTTGGGATTGGAGATTCTTATCATTAATTATGATATCAACAATGGTTGATTTTTGGGCAGGTATAAGCATAGTAAAGAATGATATAAAACGTAATGTTTATCTGAGTATCTCTATAATAACAAATTTGGGGATACTAGGTATTTTTAAGTATTTTGGATTTTTTTCTGATCAGTTAAGTCATTTTTTTACTTTGATGGGTGTTGATTATCTATTCCCAACAATGAATATAATCTTACCTATAGGTATCTCTTTCTATACATTCCAAACTATGAGTTATACGATAGATATCTATAGAGGTAATATGGAACCTATTGATAATCTAATAGATTTTGCATTATATGTATCTTTTTTCCCACAATTGGTCGCAGGCCCAATTGAAAGATCTTATAGATTATTACCTCAGATTATCCAACCAAGACAATTTTGTAAAGCTAATATTTCTGAAGGATTATATTATATTATTTATGGATTATTTTTGAAAATAGTTATTGCTGATAATATGGCAATAATATCTGATTCAATATTTAATCAAGATCCAGAAGATTTGGTTGGAGTAGATGTGCTTTTTGGAAGTTATGCATTTGCATTTCAAATATATGGGGATTTTTCTGGATATTCATTCATCGCAAAAGGCTTAGCCAAATGTTTAGGCATAGATCTAATGACTAATTTTAAAATGCCATATTTATCAATAGATCCTAGTGATTTTTGGCGCAGATGGCATATTAGTTTATCATCATGGTTGAGAGACTATCTATACATACCTCTTGGAGGGAATAAGCAGGGCAAATTGAAAACATACAGAAATTTATTTATCACAATGCTTCTTGGTGGCCTATGGCATGGTGCTAATTGGACATTTATTTTTTGGGGTATGTTCCATGGTATTATTCTTATTATTTATCGTGTTGCATCAGAGTTAAAGATAAAAACCCTATTTGAATTATTTTCAAAAATGGAATTTTTCAGATCAATTCATTTATTACGTTGCGTAATTATGTTTCATTTGGTTTGCATTGGATGGATATTTTTTAGATCAGAGACAATATCTCATGCCTATGATTTATTAGAAATATTAGTTACTCATTTTCAGCAATCATCACTATCTCTTACTTTAATTGGTCTTATAGCCTTTTATATTATACCTATTTTTATTTATGAGTTGTGGAATGAAAAAAAAGGGTATTTAAATTTTCAACAACATTCGACCTCTTCATTGATACTATTTTTTAACTATTGTCTTTTTATGATTATAATCTTCCCAGCCCCATCACATAAAGAGTTTATATATTTTCAATTTTAATAAGTTAAAATATATATATCTATCAATCTTTATTCTTGGTGGAATTATAGAAATATCAATGCGTGTATTTGAAGAATCACTTTCAAAGGATATTGTTCATATTAATTCAATAGATGAGATAGCTAGAGATAAAAATAATATAATATTTTTAGGTAACTCTTTAACTAGGCATGGTATAGATAAAAATCAAATTAGAAAATTATTTTCTAATAGAATGCATGTTGGGTATATATATCCAGATGATACTTCCATTATTGAATGGTATTATATTTTTAAATCATATTTTATTGATAATAATAATGTACCAGATAATATTGTAATTTGTTTTGCTATTGATCAATTAAAATCATCTGATATTGAATTTGAAGAGATTCAACGCATATCTAAATATGTACCTCTTAATAGATCTGGTTTTGTAATAGATAGAGAAAATTTATCATTAGCAGAGACCATAGATTTTTATTTATGTAAATCTCTTAATATTTATGCAAATCGAGAGAGACTCTCCAAAAGAGTATTAAATATATTACCCAAATACAGGCAATTGATTAGGTCGATAAACAATAATATCCCGAATCAAAAAATAGAACGAGAGGATTCGGATTATTCGCATTTTACTGATATGATTCAATTAGCAGATTCTGTGGGGTGTAATATTCTGTTTTGTGCAATGCCAATTCCTAAAAATTATTCGATTAATGATGAAATCATCTCAACTCTAAAGATGTCAAAATATTGCAAACTATATGATTTTAGAGATTCTAATATATTTAGTGATATACATTTTTTAGATGGATATCATTTAAATGAATTTGGTGCAACTATATTTACCACACATCTAATAGATAGTCTTCAAATGGCTAATTAATTGAATCAAGCCAGAGAAAAAATAAAGATCACTCCAATTGAGAAATTTGATTTAGAGAGGATTAATTCTTTTCTAAAAAATCAATTTCCAATCAAAACGGCAGAATTAATAATAAAACAGAGTCAATGGAAAAGTAGAGGAATTGAAAATAGATTAAAATTAACTGTTAATGATAAGATCATAGGCTATTGTTCACTAATTCCAACAAAAATAGCAATGAACAATAAATCTATCCTAGCATACTGGTGGGTTGACCTTATAATAGATAAAATAGAAAGAGGGAAGGGATATCAAACTTTTGTTGATCGATATATAAGAGATCTGCCTGATATTAAATTAGGTTTCCCAAATGAAAATGCTGCATTGATACACCGTAAGCATAGTTGGGAGGTACAGGAAGATCATAAGATTCTTTTTAATCCATTAATCCCCAAATACATTAATCGTAAGAGCAGAAATAGTTTTATTCGAAAACTTGCTTTAATTATTATAACACCATTAATGACCCTTATTATGAATATCATAATTAATTTCATTATTAGATATGATGTCAAGTGGTCAAGAAAAATCTACAAACCTGGCCCTATGCTCTTTGCTAATATTTTTTCAGAAAATATTACTAAGGATATAATAACAACATGGCGAGATTTGGATTTTTTTAAATGGCGTTACTTCTCCTGTCCTAATAAAGATCAATTTGATTTTTATGTATCTGAAAGATCAGGTAAGATTTCTCATTATTGTATTACAAGAAAGGTAGTACTCAAGGGAGGTAAGATATTGCGCATACTTGACTTATATGGTAATCTAGATGATACTGAAAGAATAAAGGATATATTAATGTTAATTGTCAAAGAAGCTCAAAAAAATGGTATATCTCAGATTATTTCTTTAGTGACAGTTCCCGCATTAATTCCTCTTTACTATAGATGCGGTTTTATTCTTAGTGCCAAATCTAGATTTTGTTGGCATTCAAATAAACTAAACATCAAAAGTAAATTTAATGGAAATGTTTATTGGACATTAGGGGATAGTGATAATGACCAATAACAATATAAAATGAATATTATTTTAATATTTTCACATTTATTGTTAGCTATCTTAATTCAAGCTAATCCAATATTTATTACAATACATGCATATGTGATTTTAGTATTGGGGTTTTATTATATATTAATCGACTCTAATGCAAATAGAGGTTTGGTTGTGATCTGTTACATTATGGGCTCTGAATTATTATGGCGTGGATTTGGTGCCAATGTCTTCTGGGAATATGGTAAAATCACAGGAATACTTCTTATATTACTAATGATTTACAGGGTAGGATTTACAAGAATAAAACTGAATCTAGGGGTGGTTTACATATTGCTTTTGATTCCATCATTGATAGTCCTGGATACAAACACTAGTTCTGATATTACCCATGCATTATTGGGACCTATATTATTAGGCATTTCAGTAAGTTTATTTAAAAATATTTCTATAGATAGGACAATATTTTACAAAATGCTTATTTTTACTTTAATGCCAATTATTACTCTATTGGTCACAACTAATTATACCACTATTTTTTCAGGTGGTTTTAATTATACATCTGCATATATTGATAGAATAGAAACTGCTGGGATAGGCCCGAACCAGGCAAGTAATATACTTGGTTTGGGAGTATTATTTGTATTTTTACTGACCCAATTATATAGAGATAAGAGCACACTCTTTTTTCAAATATTAGGTGTCATTGCTATCATTCAAACTATATTGACACATAGTAGAGGTGGATTTTGGAATACATTATTATCAATCGTTGTCTTTTATTTTTTCCAACTTACAACCACAAAAAGTAAAATAAGATTACTGACAGGTATATTGCCATTATTTTTATCCTTTTATTATATTATTTTTCCATTTTTAGATAATATTTCTGGTGGGACTATCTTACAAAGATTCTCTGATGCTGATCTAAGTAGTCGTGAGCTTATTATTGATTCAGAATTAATAGCTTATAAGCAAAATCCATTTTTTGGAATTGGTCCGGGACAATCAAGACAATATAGAAAAGAGAATTTTGATAATTATAAACATGCGCATACTGAGTATACACGTTTGCTAGCAGAGCATGGTGTCTTTGGGTTCTTTTCCATCATTATATTATTCATTCTCACGTTATCTACATTAAAGAATAAAAGTGATAATGAAAGGAGTCTCTCAATGACCTTGATCACATGGAGCCTACTATTTATGATACACTCTGCCACAAGATTGGCGGCACCATGTTTTTTATTTGGACTTGCAATGGCAAAATTTGACCTAAAAGAATAAAGAGGTAAGTTGAAAATATTAATTGTCACCAGTGAATATCCAACTAAATCAAGGCAGAATGATGTACCATGGTTGAGAGAACAGGTAACAAATTTTAATAGGATTGGATTAGATACAACAGTCTATAGAATTCCCAATGAATCAATCATTGAAAAGTTCAAAGCTACAATAGGCTTAAGAAAATTGATAAAAAAAAGGAGATTTTCATTAATTCATTGCCATTGGGGATATAACACGATTATTGCTTATAACTCAATGATCCCAATAATTACAACTTTTCACGGTAGTGATTTGCAGGGTGATGTTAAGGAAAATGGATCTCGTACCATAAAGGGGTACATTATAATATTCTTATCTAGGGTCTCTACGTTATTATCTTACTACAATATCTTTGTTTCAGCTAGACTTGCTAGGTCCATTCCAAAAAAGGCCTTAAATAAAAAAAATATTATTCTTCCAATGGGTTATGATTCAAAATTATTTAAGCCCATAGACAAGAGTGTTGCAAGGGATATGCTCAGTCTTGATCTTCAAAAGAAATATGTCCTATTCGCTGGTAATTATTCAAAATTTGTCAAAGGATACCCTCTTGCAATAAAAGTTATTAATTCATTAGATGAATCATATGAGCTAATAAAACTAGACTATGCTTCTTATAAGGAAATGGCTATTTATATGAATGCTTCTGATGTGTTGCTTATGACTTCATATCAGGAAGGTGCACCTGTGATTATCAAAGAGGCACTTGCGTGTAATTTATCGGTTATCTCTACTGATGTAGGGGATGTGAAAGAAATAATTAAATTTGTGCCAGGAAGTTTTGTTAGTAAAGAAAGAGACCCAAGAAAAATAGCGAATTTGATAACTCGAAGTATAGAAATGGATTCTACGAGTGTTGGTAGTCAAAAGATGGGAAAATATACCGCAAAAAAAATGAATAATAGAGTTTTGGGCACCTATTTAGATCTATTACAAAAGAGTTAGAAATTTAATGATTGATTATAAATTTATTAGATGGGATCAATCAAATTGGGAAAGAGCCTTAAACTTTCTAGAAAGTAATAAAACTCAAAATTTCAATAAAAAGAAGGTATTGGAATTGGGAGGAAAAGATGCATCTTTATCACTATGGGCAGCAAGTCAAGGAGGCAATGTTATCTGTAGTGATATTGTTGAGTTTGACAAGACTATTATGGAAAAAGCATGTAATGCAAAAATAGATTTCGAGATTATTGATGCTTTAGATATCCCATATAATAATTATTTTGATTTCATTATATTTAAGTCCTTACTTGGTGGGATTGGTCGACGGGGTGCAACCGAAAAACAACTATTGGTTATGAGGCAGATAAAAAAATCCCTAAAAGAAAATGGTGAATGTCTATTCATAGAAAATATGGCAGGTACAATATTGCATCAAATTTTTAGGAATAGGTATGGCGCTGGTAAAAATGATTGGTATTATCCAAATCTTAAAGAATTCAATAGAATGTCAAATATTTTTAATGATGCAAAGTTTAATACTTATGGTTTTCTTGGTAGTACTCGTGAAATAACAAGAGATATTAGAACAAATTTTGATTATAACTTTGATCAATATCTTCCTAACGCTTGGCATTATGTTTATGCAGGAATATATCGTAAATGATAGTATCGATTATTTTACCAATAAGGAATGAAGAGCAATTTATCGGTAAAACTCTACAATCAATTATTGACCAAAAATTCAAGGGTGAATTGGAAATAATCATTTCAGATGGTATGTCTAATGATGACACAAGAGTAATTGTTAAAGAATTTCAAAATAATCATAAAAATATTATTTTGATAGATAACTATGATCAAATAGTACCTAATGGATTCAATAGAGCCTTGAGTATTTCTAAAGGTGATATAATTATAAGATTGGATGGTCATGCTTTTCTAAATCCTGATTTTATCTGTAACTGTTTATCCGTACAGGAGCATAGTGGTGCAGATTGTGTTGGTGGCCCAACCTCGCATATCTCAGATTCAACTATTGGGCATCATATCTCCATAGCACAATCATCAAAATTTGGAGCTGGTGGTGCATCATTTAGGACAGGTGTAGAAAAAGGGAAATATGTAAATACTCTCGCTTTTGGTGCTTATAAGAGGACAGTTTTTTTTGATAATGGTGCATATGATGAAGAACTTATTCGAAACCAAGATGAGGAATTTAATTTTCGGTTAATTCAGCATGGGAAGAAGATTTGGATCGATCCCACAATCAAATCAACATATTTTGTTCGAGACTCATTAGTTAAGCTTTTCAAGCAATATTACCAATATGGTTTCTTTAAAGTTCGAGTCATACAAAAGGTCAAGGCATTGATTTCTTGGAGACATTTAGTACCTGCGTGTTTTGTTTTTATGATATTTTTCTCTATTCTTTCAAGCATTATTATCAATGATGCTCTGCCTATAAATTTATTTTTTGGAATATATTTTGTAATAAATCTTGCTTACTCTTTTTATGAGTCATTAAAACGTAAGTCAGGATTATTAATTTATCTTCCCTTTGTATATTTCATAATGCATCTATCATACGGCATTGGTTTTATTTCAGGTTTATTCTACTTTCTAAATAAATGGGGCAATATTGATTTAGTGAATATCCACTTTGATAAGCAAAAGTTTCTTGAGAACTCGAATGTATAATTATTTTTCTAGTACTACTGCCTTAATACTGACTATATCATCGGTTTTAATCTGCCAAGAGATTCCTATGGAGCACTTTGAATTTAAATTAAGAAAAATTTATTCTGAAATGGGCGATGACTGGAATGCAAATACTATATTTGGTCCTTATAGATATAGACATAACCATCAAGATATAGATTCTCTAAAAGTTAATACGCGATTTGGAACTTTTATTACAAAGAACCAAAAGATGTTATATGCTTATGGCCATTTTACGTTTAAAAAATATTTTCACGGATACCTTTATCCTAGGATCGTTAATAGCCCTGATGATTTTAGGGGATATTCTGGTATAACTAGAGATATTAGTCGAGGAGGATTCACATCAGGCGAGACTGATATCTCTGGAATTAGTTTTGAAAATGAATGGATGATAATACAATTTGGTAGAGGTCGGCAGAGTTGGGGTGCTGGGAATGACATACAATTACCTCTGAGTAAAGAGTCTAATTCATATGACCATGGGATGTTAGATTTGGATTTTGATAAACTAAAAGTCAGATATTTCCATGGATATTTAGAAACTGATTCTGATTCAGTTAATCGATATATCACTGGAAGAGGTATCGAATGGAATAATAATAAAAATTTGTTATTGGGTCTATCAGAAATAATTATTTATTCTGGAAAAGATAGGCCAATTGATATTTCCTATTTCAATCCAATTTCTACACATCTTGAAATAGAATTAAATGAAAGACAGAACAGATCAGGTATTGATGGAGGAAATGGAGTATGGCAATTATCGTTAGATTATTTAATAATGGATAATTTAAAATTTTCTTGTAATTATTTATTTGACGAGTTTGTTTTGGATAAACAGCAGAAGAATCAAGGCAAAGGTTCTGGTAGAGCTTATTCATTTAAGACTGTATATAATCCGATAAGAGAAGAAAATTCAATTTTATTATGTCGCTTATCTATTATAAGTGTTGGTACAAATACCTTTAGACATGGTAAGGGTAATAATAATTTTGTTCAAAGAGGTGCCCCATTAGGTTGGACGATTGGTAGTGATAGTAGAGAAATGAATCTTGGTTTTGATTGGTTATATCAAAAAAAAATTATTACTAATCTCAATATTGGTATTAGGAATATTGGTGAAAAGAATTTTATTAACAATTTATATGATCCTTATACAGATTATTTAGATGAACCATTCCCTAGTGGAGATGTAGAAAATATTAAATATATATCCAGTAAAGTGCAATGGTGGTGGAAACCAAATATAGCTTTTTTTAGTGATATTCAGTATAATACTTCTGATGAATCTGGTAGTGCCTTTAGAAGTAATTTTGGTATTGATATTTTCTACGGTATTAATAAAAATCTATGATTAAAATTCCTTTTCACATACCAAATATTCCAGAAAGTATTGAAAAAATATTTTCAGAATCAGTTCGCTCTGGTTGGCTTACAACTGGTTCACAAGTAAATGAATTAGAGAAGAAAATAGCTGACTATCTTGATGTTGAACATATCATAGCAGTTAACTCTTGCACTGCAGCACTCCATCTTGCACTTACCGCAAAAGGTTTTGGTGTTGGACAAAAATTTATTGTTCCGACATTAACATTTGTATCTACAATAGAGTGTGGAGAATATTTGGGGATGGATCCCATATTGATAGATAGTTCTGAAGATGGTTTTCTTATGGATTTAAATCAGATTGAAGATATTGTTAAAAATGATGACTCTATCAAGGCAATCATTCCAATGCATTATGCTGGAGAATCGGTTGATTTAAAAT
>MDSV01180399.1_pt1 | contig 20274 bp, 8 predicted proteins | sample 810851 | NCBI WGS metagenome assembly MDSV01 (sample SAMN05326640, study PRJNA326480) | marine metagenome | isolation source: seawater | place: Atlantic Ocean: North East | collected 2012 | reverse complement strand
GCGCGTCCGCGCCTCCGCCGGGCTGGGCGTCGCCGATTACGGCGGTTTCTTCTGCAAACGCACGCCGACCGACGTGGATTTGCCCGCGCTGGATTGCGACAAAGCCATCTCCGTCGATTTGCGGTACGAAGAGAAACTGGCGGACGGCCAAGACGCGTTCGCGCAGTGCGCTTTGCTGTACACCACGATGCGCGGCGAGCGCCGCATCCGCGTGCACACGATGGCGCTCCCGGTGTCCTCCGTGCTGGGCAACGTGTTTCGCGCGTCGGACCTCGAGGCGCAGACCTGCGACATGATCCGCCGGGCGAGCGCCAAGCTGCTCGCCGGGACGTGCTCGCTGCAGGGCGCGAAGGACGGCGCGCTGCGAACGACGGTGGACACGCTGCACGCCTACCGCAAGTTCTGCGCGAGCAACAACAGCACGGGGCAACTCATCTTACCCGAAGGGCTCAAAGTGTTGCCGCTGTACTGCCTGGCGTTGCACAAATCTGACGGTTTGCGTTTCGACGCGAGCGCGGACGATCGCGCCGAATGGGCGCTGCGCGGGGTTTCGTGCACGGCGGCATCCGCCGTGCCCTCCATCTACCCCAGGCACTTCCCCGTGCACGATTTGCCTTCCCGCGCGTTCCCCCCCCTCCCCGCCACCACCTGGCTCAGCGCCGAGAAGCTGGAGCAGGACGGGTCGTACCTGCTCGAGGACGGCCGCGAGATGTTCCTGTGGGTCGGCAGAGCGACCAGCCGCGAGGCGCTGCGGGAGACGTTCGGCGTCGAGCACGTCGACGCGTTGCAGGCGGTGCACAGCGTTTTGCCGCGGCTCGACACGCCCGCGAACCAATCCCTGAACGCGCTCATCGACGCGCTGCGGCGGATGCGCTCGAGCTACATGCGCCTGCGCGTGCTGCGGCGCGGGGATCCGCGCGAAGGCGCGTTTTACCGCAAGCTGGTGGAGGACCGCTCGCCCGCGGGGCAGTCGTACGTCGAGTTCCTGTGCCACGTGCACAGGCTCATCCAAAACAAGTTCCAGTGAGGGGGTGAGTTTGGGGAGAGGGGCATTAGGAAGGAGGAACGAGGCGCGTCGTGCGCTGTTCGTAGTGCGTCGTTCGTAGCTCGTGTCATCACGCGAGGTTTCACGCAGACGTCGTCGCGATCGCGCTCGGCTCCGGTGTGTGCCTGGCTGAATTCGACTCGCGACGAGACGAAACGCGTGATCGCGCGATACGCGATTCGAAGTGTCCGACAGTCCGACACCCGATCGATCGGTGACGGCCCCTTTCGAATTCAAACCGGTCTCGCGTCGAACCCCTTTCGCTTGCGTAGAATTCGCGACTGATTTTCACCGGTCTGTGGGCAACGCGTTTCGGCGAAAAACAAACCCTCGGTGTCCGTTCGAGCCTTTGACCGACAGTTGCCGTTGGTGTTTTATTTTGGTTCCGACTCGGAGTCCCGAGTTCGGGTGTAGAGTTATGATGAGGGCATTGTCTTGTCGTCCGTCCGCTCGCGCGCTCGTCGGGGCACATTCTCGCGCGCGTCGCCGTCGCTCCGCGACCCGCACGCGACAAGTCCGGGAGCGCATCGGTATCGTGGCTCATCGAGCTCGAGGATCGGCCCGCGCGGAACGACCGTCGTTCCCACAATCCGAAGCGGATTGATTGTGCGTCACGCCGAAGGAACTATCCACGTCGGACACGCGCCATGCTTCCGTCCATGGTGCGGCGGTACGCCGCTGCGCGTAGGAAGCAGACCCGCTCGCAGAGGCTCCAGGCGAGGTACGCGCGCGCCGATGCCCTCTCCCATCCTCGCACGCTCCCGAAACCGAAGCTGCAGGCCGAAGCTGCGGCGATCCTCGCGCCCCCCCGAAGAACCGAATGCGCCCGCTTCCGCGAACGCCCGCCGCGTTCGACGCGTTCGGCGAATTCCGCTTTCTGACGCCTCCTCCCCAGGACGCAACTGCTCGTCGTCGCCGCCGCGGTGACCACCGTCGCCGTGACGATGTACGCCGGCGACAACGACCCCGCGAGCTTCACGCGTGCCCTGCTCGGCCTCGGCGAGCCCTCCGCGACGCGCCGGGGGCGCGCGCTGCTCAGCGCGGGGGGGTCGTGCGGGGAAACGCCGACGTGGGAGAAGAACGGAGGCATCGTCGCGTATTTCGTCGGCGTGTTTTTCATGTTCCTCGGCATCGCCATCGTGTGCGACGACTTCTTCGTCGCGTCCCTGGAGAAGATCTGCGAGGTGCTGCGACTGTCTGACGACGTCGCGGGCGCGACGTTCATGGCGGCGGGCTCCTCCGCGCCCGAGCTGGCGTCCTCCGCCATGTCGCTCATCAACCCCAACGCGGGCTCTGAGATCGGCGTCGGCACCATCGTCGGCAGCGCCATCTTCAACATCCTGATCATCATCGGCGCCACGGTGATCGCGACGGGCAACACGCTGCAACTGGACTGGAAGCCGGTCACGCGCGACTGCTTTTTCTACGCCGCCGCCATCGGCGGCATCGTCGGCACGTTCGCCGGCGGGCGCGTCGACTGGTGGGAAGGCGCCATCTACGTCGCATTCTACGCGAGCTACATCGTCACGATGATGTACAACGTCCGGCTCATGCGGTGGATGGACTCGTTCCAGCACAGCGACGCCGTGCGAAGCTTCAAGGCGCGGCTGAGTTTCCGGAGCGCCAGGAACGAAGCTCTGGAGGAGCAGCGCTCGGAGCGGATGGAGAAGTACCGCGCCGAACGGGAGGCGGCGGCGGAGACGGCGACGCCGGCGGCGAAGTCCGACGACCCCGCGCCCGCGCCGCGCGACGGCCCGCGGTCCGCGAAGGCGCTGTGGGGCAAGATCCGCGACGACATCGTGAAGGTGCCGAAGCACAACTTCGCGAACGTGGTTCTGGCGACGGCGAAGGACTGGAAGGCGAAGCAGGCGGTGATCGTGCACGGGGGCGGCGCGCGCGGCGACTCGGCCGCGACAGGCGACGCCGACGCGCACGTGCTGACGCCCACGATGACCCCGGGCCACATCCGCGCGTATCGCAGCGAGGCGGTGAAGGCGGCGAAACTGCTCGCCGCGCGCGACAAGGCCATGCACGAGCGCGCCGAGGCGATCGCGCGCGCCATCGAGGAAGGCTCCATCGCGGACGAGAGCGAAGCGCTCTCGTCCTCCGGGTTCCCGGAGATCCCGGACGTCGAAGAGGACGACTCGTCGTCGCCGTGGACCGTGCCGGAGAACCCTAAGGAGTGGCCGATGTGGGCCTTCTCGCTTCCTTGGTACGCCGCTTTCCAGCTCACGATCCCCCCGTGCGACAAGGAGCGGTGGGAGAAGTTCTACATCGTCTCGTTCGCGATGTCCATCCTGTGGATCGGGTTCATCACGCACTGGATGGTGGAGTGGTGCGTGCGCATCGGGTGCATCCTGAACATTCCCAGCGTGGTGATGGGCACCACCGTGCTCGCCGCCGGCACGTCCATCCCGGACGCGCTCTCCTCCATCGCCGTCGCGCGCGACGGCTTGGCGGACATGGCTGTCGCCAACGCCGTCGGGTCCAACGTGTTCGACATCTGGCTCGGTCTTGGGCTGCCCTGGCTGCTGTACCTGAGCTGGCAGACCCCCAACTACATCCTGGTGAACACGGACGAGCTCATTCCGAGCTCCATCATCCTCGCCGGCGTCCTGGTGGTGTACTACGGCTCCATCGCCTCGAACGGGTTCAGGCTGACGACGCGCATGGGCTACGTGTACATCGGCGTCTACGCCCTCTACGCCATGTACAGCATATTCCTCGTCTGGCTGGCGGACATCTACGGGCTCGACGACGCGAAGAAGTGACCGGAGAGGGACGACGAGCGGCGACGGGGACTGTTTTTACGTTCCACGAAAAAGACATCGCTCACGCGTCGACGCCGTCGCGCCGTCGTCTCGGAGACGCGCCTCGACCCTAAACACCCCACATCGGCGCGTCTCTCAACCCCCCCGCCCCGAACCGCGCCGCCGCCATTTCTTCGAACCGCGCTTTTTGCGCGTCGGAGAAGCGCTCCTTGAACGACCCGACGCCGCCGCGCCGCACGAAGACGAACGCCGGGTCGATCCACCGCACGCTTTTCGGTTGGTACTTGCCGACGTCGCGCCGCATTTGTTCAAACGCGCACGCGCGAACGATGGCGTCGAGTTCGCGTTCGCTCAGAGGGCGCGACGGGTCGACGTGGTTCGCGACGGCTCGAGCGACCCCGCGAAGGTCGGTCTTCATGTCCTCGTACCGGATCGCGAGGACCGCGCGATCGCCGTCGTCGCGCGCGTCGGCGCGCTCGCGTTCGTCCTTCGTCTCGTCCGCGTCGGGTTCGGGGGTTGAAAAAAAACGCGTCGCGGGGGCGTAGCGCCAACTCTCCAGGTGGTCGAACCAGCTTCCGAACGCGATCGAACCCTCCATCCACGCGTCGAAGAAGGCGTCCCAGCCGCCTTGCCATCCCCCATCCTCCTCTGACTGGCTCTTCAGGTGGTGCCAGAACGAAACCGCGCAGTCTCGCCCGTCCCGCGCGACGTACACGATCTTCGGCAAGCGATCGGTTTTTTTACCTACCGCATCCACGACCCTCGGCATGTGCGAAAGCGGTAAGTGCGTGTTGAACACGCGGCGGCCACGCACGAACCGGCGGTGGTTCTCGACGACACGAGGCGCGAGCTCGCTCGGTTCGGCGTCGTGGTCCCAGTGCGGGTCGATCTCGAAGAAGGGCGAGACTTCAGACACGTGCGACCACGTGTCCAGCGTCGGTTCATCCCCTCGGCTTCGCGTCAGGATCCTGGCGACGAGGTTTTGACACCAGGTCGTGCCGCTCTTCGGGTAGGAACACACGAACACGTCGTCCGCCCTGGCGGGGAGCTCGGCGCACGCGCGCAGGGTCCGCGCGGACGTGATGGGGAGCCACGGACCGCCGCTCATCGTCGCTCTGACGACGCTCTCGGGACTGTCGTTTTTTCTGGATCCAATTTCCGAGATGCCATTGTTGCCGACTTGCCTTCAGCGACAGGGCGACTGCGGTCAACACTTGCCTGGAGATGCAACGGAAAACCAAAACGGGACCATTGCACGAGGCGCGCGCGATGAGCGTGGCTGGCGAGCGCCCGCGCGGGCCGCCCGGGCCGCGGGATGCGCCCGGCGGGAGCCCCGCGCCCCGGCGCAAGATCCTCGTGCGCAAGGTGAAGCGGCCGGAGGGCTCGGCGCCCCCCAGCCACGGCGGGCTGAGCACGCGCGCCACCACCCCAGCGCAGAGCAGAGTCGATTTCGGCGCCCTCTCCACCGGTTTCGAGAGCGCGGGTCCAGCCACGGGGCGGGGCGGCAAGGCGACGCGCCCGCCGCCCAGCGCGCCGGGGACGCCGCCGGAGGCCGCGACGGAAGCGGCGGTGGCGCCGAGGGGCCCGCGCCCGGGCAAACGTGGCAAGCGCGAGGAATGGACGGTGCTCGGCGACGTCGGTGCGTCGCGTCGGACGGCCGATCCCCCTCGGACGCGAACGTCTCGAAAAGCGCCGGTTTTCACGCCGATTTCTTTTCTCTTCTTTTCTCCGCGCGAGACGCGTTTCATACGACGCGGTTCCCGATCGATCGACTGACAGAACCACCGCCCACGTCTCCGCGCCGCTCGATCGAACCCTGCGCGTTCCCGAACGCGCGCTGTCTCGACAGACGAGTACGAAGCCGCGCTCGCGGCGAAGATCGCGGAGGAACGCTCGAAGCTCCCTCCCGAGCCCGAGTTCTTGCCCGACTTGCCCCCGCACCTCCAACGGAAGCAGATGCAGGTGGACGGCGGCGCGTTCGCCGAGCACTACTCGCGCGCCTATCGCGACATATCCGAACGCCGCGACGCGTACGCGGAGACGGCGCACAGACTCCGCGAAGCCGTCGAGACGGAGTCGCGATCGCTGAACGCGTCCATCAACAAAAAGGCGCACACCGGGTGGGAGCTGCACTGCAAGACTCGCGACGAGGCGCACACCCGCGCGCTCGACGCGTGGGAGGCGCAGCGGGAAAAGTGGGAAGCGCTCAAACAAACGAGCGCTATTCGCTTCGACAAGAGACCTGGTGACTTGGCGATGGAGCGGTGCGACGAGCACAGGCGGAAGATGGAGATTTTAAATCACCTCGACATGGCCGCGCCCGTGCACGAACGAGAGGGCGGGTCGCACTGGGAGTGGCGCATGGGCTTGAGGAACAACTGGACGAGGTACGTCGCCGTCGGGAACGTCTTTTCCGAGCTGTACTACGTGCGCGACGAGCTCGCGTTCGCGGACCCGGAGCACGTGCGCCGCGCGCGGTACGCCGAGGACGGCGCCTCCTACAGCACCGCGAGCGGGCGCTCGGTGCTCAACTCGGAGTACCTGCTGGACCGCCGACGAAGGCTGCGGAAGCGCGTCGCCAACCTGCTCCCCGGCGATTTGCGCGACGAGGAGGTGGAGGCGCTCGAGGTGGTGGGCGAGGGCGCGCACGCCGTCGCGGCGCGCGAGGCGACGCGGCGGATCACGTTCGAGGACCTGGAGGAGGAGATTGCGAACCGCTCGATCGAAACGTGGGCGATGATCCAAAAGGCGCGAGCGGACAAAGCGCTCGCCGAATCGACGCGCGCGGCGAAGCGAGCGGCTGAGCTCGAACGGCGCGAGATTGCGCGGCTGGCGGCGCTCGGACCGCACTGCGTCTTGGACGCGTACCGGTTATCGGCGAGGCTGGAGGTTCGACCGGGACCTCGACCTTTGGGTTTGGCGACTTTAGGAGGAACGAACGCTTTCGAGGAGAAGGAAATCGCGGTGGACGCGCGGCGGGGCGTCGCGGCGCGAGCGAGCGCGACGATGCGCAACACCGGGAGCACGGCTTTGTTTTACCGATGGACGCGCAAGGGCGTCGAGGGCGTGACCCGCGCGTTGCCGAACGCGACCGGTCCTGGCGGCGCCAGCGCGTGGTTTCTCGCCGAGCCGGAAGGCTCGTTACGACCGGGCGAGACCAGAAAAATGCAGTGGACGTTCAAGGCGCACGCGCCCGGCGTGTACGTGGACGGGTGGCGTCTTGTGACGCGGCCCGAGCTGCGGGGCGGGCCTCTGCCGCCGGTGGCGCTTCGCGGCGTCGCGACGTGCGAGGACCCGAGCTCGTTCCCGCGCCGCGCGCTCAGGCAGGAGCTCGACCGGCGCGAGATGCAGAACAAGATCTCGAAGGTGGTGCGGCGCGTCGTGAAGGGCGTCGCGACGCCGGAACGGTCGTCGCGGCGCGCCACCCATCCGCCCGGCTTGAGCGGTTCGGCGGGGGGAGGCGCGCCGGCGTCCGGCGCGCGCGCCGCGCGCTTCGTCGCCGCCAACGCGGCGCGGCGGCCGCGCGTGTTTTTCCACGAGGACGCGTTCGACGCCCTCGCGGGCGTCTTCGCGGAGGCGACGGCGCTGCGGGACGCGATCCCCGTCCCGGAAGGCGAGGCGGAGGAAGAAGGGGGCGAAGCGGAGGAAGGGGAGGCGGGCGACGGCGCGGAGGCGGGCGACGGCGACGACGGCGACGGCGACGGCGAGAAAAATCCGCCGTGGGGCGATTGGGACGGCTCTCTCGCCGCGGTGGAAGGGGCGCTCGAGCGCCTCGAACGGCGCGTCGCGAGCGACCCCGAATGGACCCCGCCCGCCGCTGAGTCTGAGTCCGCCGCTGATTCCGCTGCTGAGCCTGGAGAAGAGGCGGATCCCGCGCCGCCGTCGGAGTCGGCGTCGGAGACGCTGTCGCGGCTGAGACGCGCGGCGGAGGCGGCGGTGTACGAGTCGCTCGTGCCGAGAAGTCGCGCCGACGCGCTCGCCTCGTCGCTTGCGGAGACGCTCGCGCGCGCGCTGGACGGCGTCGAGCGCGCGGCGCGGCGCGCGCGGCGCGCGCACGAGCCCCGCCCCGCGCCCGCGCCCGAGCCCGCGGAGGGCGAGGACGCGGTCTCGGCGCCCGCGGAGGGCGACGAGGCGCCTTCCGAGACGGAAAAGCCTCCCGAGCCCGAGCCGAAGTGGATGCGACGGTACCGGAACCAGCTCGCCGAGAGCGTTTTCTCCATGCTCGGCGACGCGATCGACGAGTTTGAGGGTCCCGGGGATTGTGGGTACGAAGCCGCGGTGCGGGATGTCGCGGCCGAGACGGAGCGCCGCGCGGTGGCGCTGGAGAAGCGCGCGGGCGAACGACGGCGCGCGTCGCGGCTGGGCGCGGTGCCTGATGACTTCGCCATCAAAGCCGCCGCCGCCGCCGACGACGACGACGACGGACGAGGCTCGGGGCGCTCGAGCCCCGGCGGCTCCGCGGACGGCGCCGCGTGGGAGGCGTTCGAGATGCGGCGCAGGCAACGTCAGCTCACCAGGCGGGACCCGGGGGAAGGCGTGCGATGAGCGGGTCGAGGGTACGACGCGTACGCGCGCGCGCGACGGAACTGTTGAAACGCGCGGAAGTCAAAAATAAACGCCAATCACGCGGCGCGCTCGTTTCGGGCTTTCGGGTTTCGGCTTTGGGGGAACGAATCTCTGGAAACGCCGAGCCTCGTCCGCCGAACGGCGAGCGCGCGCGCACAGGTTGGGCGCGCGGCGACGGCCGAGACTCGCACGGCGATCTACGCGCGCGAAGGACCCGCCGGCCGCATCGCGCTCCGGCGAGCCGCGCCTCTTTCTGACCGCGGCAATCATCGGCGCGTCGTCTCGGAACGAAACGCATCGACGCAACGTCTCTTGGAAGTGCCGAGATGGCGGGCGAGACGGTCATCTCGGCGTCGGCTCCGGAAGCCTCCGAGACCCTCGCGTCGAGCTCCGTCGCGACCCCGAAGGTGGATCCCCCGAGGAGCGCCGCGACGCCCTCGCGGACGCCCGCGGCGGGCTCGCGCCGCCTCGTGTTCTCCACGCCCATCAGCACCCCCTCGGCGCCGTCGTCGAGCCTGAGCCTGCGTAAGAACCCGCGCACGCCAGCCTCGGGGTACAAGGTGGGCAACGAGGAGATGTGCGCGGTGTGTTTCTCCCCCCTCGAGCGCGAGCGCGCCCGCCGCCGGGACTTCTTCACGGACGCGCTCGCGATGGACGCCGACGCGCCCTCGACGGACGCCGACGCGCGAGTGCCACGGGACGCGCCCGCGGCTCGCGAGACGCGCGCGGCGACGAAAACGAACGACGCCGACCCGAAGCGCGCGTTGTTCACCACCGACTGCGGGCACGTGTTCCACCGGTGCTGCCTGGTGAAGTGCCGCGAGCAGGACTTCTCGACGTGCCCCATGTGCCGCGCGGCGCTGCCCTCCGGGCTCACGCCGGAGCACGTCCGCGAGAGGAACGCCGCGCGGCGCCTGGCGGACCGCGCCGACGCGCAGCAGCGGTCCATCGTGGGTGCGGCGCAACGCGCGCGCGAAGCGGTGCGGGCGGAGTACGTGCGCCGGATGGTGAACCGGCCTGTCGGAACGGCGGTCGGCGCGAACGGAGGGGGGGCCGTGAACGTGCCCTCCGTGATCGAGGAGGAAGGAGAAGAAAGGCCCGTTCCACCCGGCGCGCCCCTCGGCGAGATGCCGCCGTGGATGTCCCCGCCCCGACGCGGACCGAGAGGCGGGAGCGCGCCGGCGACTCCCGCGCGAAGCGCGTCTTTGCCCGCCGCGCGAGACTCTCGCGCCGACGCGGCGAGAAGCGCCGCGCAGGGCGGGCCTCCCGCCCCGTTCGTCACCGCCGCCGAGGAGCTCCGCGCGCGCGCGGACGCGTCCGACGCGGTGTCCCTGGCGTTCGCCACCGCCTCGGCGCCGTCCACGCCCGCGCGCGCGCGCTCGATCGACGCCGCCGCGGGAACGGTGAGCAGCGTCGTCGCGGGCGCCGCGCGCGGGCCGGGAAACGCCGGCACGCTCGACGGCATCGCCGCGGCGGAGGAGGACAGGCGTCGGGAGGAGGCTTCTGCTCGTGACGGGACGGGACGAGAAGCGCCCGTGCGCGTCACGAGCCTCGCCGCCGCGCTCGGCGCCGCGCTGGGAGACGTCGCGACGGCGGACGAAGCGAGTGCCGTCCCTCCGCGCGAGGAGGCGCCTCGCGGAGCCTTGGCGCCCCGAAACGTGTTCACGTCGGCGGCGGAGGAGCTGCGCGCGGCGGCGGCGCGGTCGGCGACGGCGCGGGACGCGCTCGTCGCGCACGGCACGGCGTCCGCGCCGGCGACGCCCATGACGCACAGACCGGCGGTGGCGGCGGCGATGGCCGTCGCCGAGGCGGCGGCGGCGGAGGGAGACGAAAGGGGGGGGGCGCGCGCGCGGCGCGTCATGCGCAGACTCGCCGCCGAGTAGGCGAAGGACGCGTGTCTGTTCTTCGTCCGCTTTCGAAAAAAACGCTCCGGCTTCGGACGGAGACTGGAATCGGTCGTGCGAACGCGTCCGACGCGCCGCGGGAGACGACGGAAACGATAGACGCTCGTGCGATGCGAAACCATGATTCTTTTCTTCTTTTCTCATCAGGTCATCAGGCTCGAGACGAGCTCCCGCGCGGGTTTGAACGTTTCGCGAAAATTTCATCGCTTCGCCGCGGGGGCGGACGTGTTCGGGGCGGGCGCGGCGTTCTCGTCCCCGACTCGCGAACCGCCCTTCTCGCCGCTTTCGGGAGGCGAGCCTACACCCGTGTCGCTTCCGCGCGATTTCGGTCGCCGCTTCTTCTTCCTCTTCGGCGGGGTCAACTCTCCGCGCGCGCGCCTCTCGGCGCGGCGCGCCTCCTCAGACGCCTGGCGGCGTTTTTTCGCCTCCGCCTCCAGCGCCGCCGCGCGTTTCCTGAGCTCCTTCTTCGCCTCCGCCTGCTTTTCCTTCAGCCGCGCCTCCATCTCCGCGACCGTGTCCTCGTACGCCCGGACCTTCTCCCGGTTCGCCTTTCGCTCTTCCTTCTTTGCCGCGGCGCGCCGTTCGCGGTCCGCCGCTCGCGCCTCATCCACCGAGCGGCGGTGCGCGCGCACCTCCATCACCAGCGCCGAGCCGGCGTCGTTGTCGGCGCTCATCATCTCCGCGTACTTCGCCTCGCGCGCCTTTTGCTTCTCCCAGAGCGCCTTCATCTCCTTACGCTTCAGCACCGCGCGTTCAGCCTCCAGAGCCGCACGCTTCGCGTCGCCCTCCGCCACCTCCGCCCGCCGCGCCGCCGCGAGCTTCGCGAACTTCTCGTGCATCTCCGCCTTTTGAGCCGCCGCGGCGCTCTCGAGCGCCTCCGCCTTTTCCTTCTCCGCCACAACCTTCGCCGCGCGCGCCTCCGCGGCGACGCGCTCCGCCGCCGCGCGCTCCTCCCGCGCGGACCGCAGGCGCGCGCGCATGGCCCGAGTCTTGGCCTCCTCCGACTCCGCGCGCGCGGCCTTGTACGAGCGCGCGGCGGCGGCGGAGGCGACTCGCTCCTCTCGGATCTTCGCCTTGGCGTTCGCCGCGAGCGCCCTCGCGGCTTCGAGCTCCCGCTCCGCGATTTCCGCGAATTCCGACGGCATGGGTACGACGGGCGTCTCGTCGAGCTTCAAGAGCTCGCGCTCGCGCGCGCTGATCGGCCGAAGTGCCGAGAGATAGTGCTCGTAGCGCTCGGCTCTGTGCACCGCGCGTTTCGCGGTTTCGCCGTAAAACTGCTTCACGAGGTTCGCCACGCGCTCCGCCTCGGGCACCGCCGGCGCGGGTTCGAGCTCGCCCCTGAACTCGTCGTGCGACCCGAAGTACCGCACGGTTCCCGTCGTCGGCCGGTCGGGCAAAGCGATCGCCGCTCTTCGCTCCACGAACGCCGCGGCGTCGCCCGCGATGCGCTCGAAGCCTTCCTCGAGCCGCGACGCGGGGAGGCGTCCGCTCCAGCGCGTGCGCGGCACAGGCGCGTCGGCCGCCGCGCGTCGCGCCTCGCGCCGCCGAACCGCGTCCGCGAACAAACGCGCGCTCTGCGCGTCTCTGCGCGCTTCGCTCAGGCGCGCGTCGCGCCAACGCGAGGGCGCGAGGTGCTCGTAGAAAGGGCGCACGTCGGACGGCGCGCCCGGGGGGGGGTCGTTCCAGGGGTGGCGCGATCGTCTCGGAGGCGCACCGGCGGGTCGCGCGCTGGCCGAACGCGCCGGCGCTTTCGACGAAGCGAGCGTCCCGCGCTTCGTCGCGAGCGTCTTCGGCTCGGCGCCGGTGACGGAACCCGAGGCGGCTGCTTTTCGGGTCGGGGTCTCCCGGCCGTGCTTTTCCTCGGCGCGTTCGAGGGGACCGGACGACGGCTCGCGCGCCGCGACGGGCGCGTCCTCCGCGTCCTCCGCGTCCTCCGCGTGGACGATTGCCGCGGTCGGATCGAGCTCCGCCTCGACCGGTTCGCGAGCGATCCCCTCGGGGGTTAGCTCCGCCGCCGCGCGCGCGGGCGCGTCCGACGAAGCCCCCGCCGCGCTCGCGTCATCGCTTCGTCCCTCGAACGCGACGACGGGGTTCGCGTCGGCGTCACCGGCCACGCCCGCCTCCGCGGGGGACGCCGCGGCGGTGTCGTCGGTCAAGGGCGCGTTGGCGCGCATCGCGGCGGTCGATCAACCGTTCGCGCGTCGACGGACGCGCGGCGGGGACGTTCGGCGGGCGAGACGCGCCGATTCCTTGGCCGTTTCCAGGCCCACGCGCTCGTGACGCGAAACGCTCGAGCGGATTTCGAGACGCGTGACAGTCCGAGCGCCGAGCGACCTCGCGGAAGACGCGCGCGCGCGTGACGATCGCGCGGGGCGTGCGATCGCGAACCTGTCGATGCGCGCGGGTCACAGAAGCCTGGCGACGCGGACGTGCCGCCGGCAGTGCCGGGCGTCTCGCAGGCGTGGACGCCTTTTTCCCGAACGAACCCCTTTTGGAGTTGACCAGCATTCAGGACACCATCGGATTCGCGAAAAATCTGACTCGCGGCTGCGGTAACAACGACGCACTACGTACGACGCTTTTTTCCGCCAGCGCATGTAGCCACACCGCGTGCGCGCCGAGGACGAAGGCGCGGGACTCGGCCGGCGCGGGCGAGTCACGGGTCGCAGCGTCATGTCGTCGTCGTCGGGCGCGGCCGACATCGCCCCCCCCGACGGCCCGGATCCCGCCCCCGCGGGAACGGATTCGGAACGGCGGCCGGAGACCGAGCGGGCCGACGCGCGGACTTCCGAGGATGCCGCTTCCTCGGGAACCGCGAGCGCTCGCGCCTCCGCGGACACGACCACCCTGACCACCTGGGTCGGGACTTGGAACGTCGGGAACGTCGCGCCGAAGATGGACGCCGTCACGAAGTGGCTCGCGCACGCGCGCGGCCACGACCTCGTCGCGGTCGCCGCGCAGGAGGCGTCGTACCCGCACAGCCGCGCCAACCTCAGGCCCGAGGCGGTGTGGGCGGAGACCCTCGCCGCGCGGCACGGCGGCGACGCCGAGGCGGACTCGGCGCGCGACGCGGCGAGGCTCGCGGCCGCGGAGGGAGGCTCGACGGCGTCGACGCCCTCATCCTCCGACGAGAGCGACGAGGCGCGCGACGCCGCGGGACGCGCGGTGTTTTCCTCGCCGGGACCGGACGCGTCGATCGGTTTCGCGAAGAAGAAGCGCGGGTTTTTCGGGAGCTCTAAGTTCGCTCGCGCGTCCGGTGCGCTGGCGGGCGCGCTGGCCGGCGGCGTGGCCGCCGGTCCTCTGGCGCCGTTCGGCTTGGTGGCCGGGGCCGCGGCCGGATACTACTCCAGCGCGAAAGTCGCGGCGGAGCTCAAGTCGCGCAGACACTGGTTCGACGTCGTCGCCGCGGCGATGGGGCCGGAGTACGTCCCGGTTCAGACGGCGACGCTGCTGCAGATGCGGCTCATCGTCTTCGCGCGAAAGCGGACGGTCATCGAGAAAGGGTCGATCGTGTCCACTCGCGTCGGGTACCAAGCCACCGGCTTGCTCAACGCATTTGGAAACAAAGGCGGGCTCATGGTGCGGCTGGCGCTCGCCGGCGGCGGCAGCGTCGCGTTCGTGGCGTGCCACCTCGCTGCGCACGAGGGCGAGAAGCACGTCAGATCGCGCGACGAGAACGTCGCCGCGATCTTGCGCGGGTGCTGGGACGGCTCCACCGCGCGAGCGGTGGGCGAGACGGACGTCGGGTCCGGCGACGCCGACGTTCGCGCCGAGACCGCCGAGACCGCCGAGACCGCCGAGACCGCCGAGACCGCGAACCCTAAACCCAAACATTCGAAACCCCACCCTCCGCCGCGGACGAACGCCGCCGAGCTGGGCTCGGAGGTGCTGGCGTGCACGTCGCACGTGTTCGTGTTCGGGGACCTGAACTACCGCGTGGACCCCGGCGTGATCGAGTCGTCCCCGCGGTCGAACCTGCGGGTGAGCAAAGTCGGCTGGGGCGGTCGCTGGAAGAAGTCGAACGACGCGCCGAGCGGGTCCCTCGTCGCCGCCGTCGCGGGGCTCGCCGCGAAGACGGAGAAAACCCGGAACGCGCGGAGCGCGTGGAGCGCGGCGGCGGCGGCGAGCGATTTCGAGGCGCCTCGCGGCGACCGACCGGCGGCGACCGACCCGACCGAGTCGATCGCCCGCGGCGTCGTTCCCGTCGAGCCCGAGCGTCTCGACCCCGCATCGATCGAGGACACTCGCGCGTCGATCGACCCTTTAGTCGATCCGCGCGCGGGTCCGTCGGCGGCGGCGCCGGAACGGACGGAGGAGGATGCTTCGTCTTCGGCGGCGGCGACGGCGCGGTGGGTCGAGGGATGGCTCGCGGCGGCCGATCTGGCGGCGCGGGGCGAGTGGGACGCGCTCGCTGAGGGGGACCAGCTGCGCCGGGAAATCGCTCGCGGGCGCGCGCTGCGCGGCTTTTCGGAAGCGCCGCTCGCGTTCGCGCCCACGTTCAAGCTCGAGACGTCGGAGCCTTCGGAGCCTTCGCGGCGAGCTGCCGCGGCGAATCCGGATGCTTCGTCGCGAGACGCGTCTTCTCAGATGGACGCGTTTTCTCGCGCGTACGCGAAGAAACGCGTTCCCTCCTGGTGCGACCGCGTTTTGGCGCGATCGCTGAGCCCCGCGCACGCGTGTCTATTCAAGGAGTACGCGTCATGTCCCGGCGTGCGCTCCAGCGACCACGTGCCCGTCTACGCCTCCTGCGAGCTGGCGTTTCCGCGCGCGCCGAGCGGGGGCGACGACGTCCGGCGGCGAGACGACGACTTTTGCGCCGCGAAAGACGAGCGTGTAAAGCGCGGGACGGCTAAACAGCCGTCCCGCGCCTCACGCGCTCGTCTCGCGCTCCGCGTCCGCGTGTCTTCGTTCCGCGTCATGCTGGAGGATGACGAAGAGGAGGACGCTCTCCTCGCTTCCTCGCCGCGCGACGAGGGCGACGAGGGCGACGCCGCGCGCGGCGCCGACCCGTCCGACGGCGCCGTCGCGAGGAAGGGGAAGGAGATCGCGATGGGGTCGTTTTTCAGACGCGCGGCGAGTCTGAAGACGTCCGCGTCGAATCATCCTCGGGACTCGAGCCCGAACGCGAGCGTCTCGAGCGCGACGTCCGCGACAAAAAACGCGTTCGTCTCCGACGCGTCCGCCGGCGCGCGCGGCGCGATGGATAAGCTTACCCGCGGCGCGCGAGCGACGGCGCGGTTTTCTATGACGGCTCATCGCGAAAGCGGCGACGCGTTCGTCTCTCCGCGTCTCTCCGCGTCCGACGCGCACGTCGCCGCGGGCGTGACGTGTCGCCCCGCGCAGCCGTTCATCGCGCGCGACGAGACGGACGCGACGACGACAAAAAGCGAAGACGGCCGAGGTTCCGAACCCCGAACAAAAGGCGGCGGCGCGAACGTCTCGAAAAAAAAAGTCTCCGGTTCCTCCGTCGTCGCGCACTGGGCGGCGGCGTCGCTCCCCGCGATCGCGACGTCGCGCGACTTCGACGCGGGGGACGACGGTTCGCGATTCGAGGCGTCCTTCATTCGCGAGCTCAGCGATCGCGTTCTCGCCGCGTCCGTCGCGATCGACAAGGAGCACGCGGGGATCGCGGCGGTGCCTCTCGGCGACGTCTGCGGCGCGTTTCTCCGCGACGGCCGATTCGGCGGCGAAGGCGGCGAAGACGAATGCGCCGCGGGCGAGAATCGCGACGCGCGGCCGTTTTCGCGCGAAGGAGACGTCGTCGCGAGACCGTTCGACGTGCCGTTCGACCGGTTCGCGCGGCGCCGCGGCAGAGCGGAGGGCACGCTGACGATCGAGACGGTGGCGGTGGAGAGCGCGACGTAGCGTACGAAACTTTACAAATAGGATGTAAACGAGGCGTTTTTCGTCATTCGCGCCGTTCGCGCGTTTGCGCGACGACGTAAAAACGCGCGCGCGCGCGTTCATCCGCCTCCGAGCCTCCAAACCTCCAAACCTCCGCCAGTCTCGAAATCACGCCGCGGCGGACGCGAACACCTCAAGCAGCTGCTCGTCCGCCTCCGCCAGTCGCGGAGGACGGGGCGCGTCGCTGCCGTCCCGCGCGCGCGCCGCCGCGTCGTCGCGCGTCGCGTCCGACGGATCGGCGAGACGCGGAGCCGTCTCGGCTGGCGGCGCTCCTCGGCGGCGGAGACTCGGCGTCTGTTCGAAACGACTCGGCATCCGCTCCGCGTCGCCTCGCATGGCCACGATGCGGCGCGCGAGCCGCCCCGCGTCGACGTCCAGGCGCAGGTTTTCGTGCCGCACGCGGTGCACGAGGCTCTCCATCAGCTGGATGTTCTGCACCGTCTGCGCGCGGTCGGACCACAGCGCGGCGCACCGGTCCTGTAACTCGGCGACGCGCGCCAGTTTGCGCTCGCGCGACCGACGCGCGCTCTCGCGGTTGCTCACCATCCGCCGTTTCCGCTTCGTCTCCTCGGACTCGTCTTCGGGGTCGTCCAGCGAAGGGTTCAGGGTTTCGCTTTTGACGAGCTTCGTCCGGCGACGGGCGAGATCCGTCGCGCGATCGTCGGCTTCAGAAAAAACGGCGGCGTCCGTCGCGTGAGTATCCGCGTCTCGGATTTCCTCGTCGAGGTCGCGCTCGGCGCTCGGCGCGGGGTGCGGCCACAGAGGCACTTTTTCGCCGATCGTGCGCTCGCGACGCGCGAACGGCGTTTCGTCGCTTCCCCGCCTCGTGACGCGTGCGTGCGATCGGTCCCCGGTGTCAACGCGGGCTGGGTCGAGCGGGGCGGATCCGGATACGGTCATGGCTCGAGATCGGGTCCCCCGCGTTCGCCGAGACGCGCGCCTGCGCGAAATCGTCCAACCGTCGTTCGTCGGTGCTTTTCGATCGACTTGCGCGCCCTTGTTCGAGACTCGGCGACGCGCGGGAAGATTCAGAGTGCGGCTCTGCGCGTGTCGGTGGACAGCGCGGGCGCGTGGGGCGCTCGTGCCTCGCGAGTCAGCCGCCCGGGTCCCTCCGAGACCGCGCGGTTGGTTGTGCGGAAAAGAGCGCGCATCCGCGTCAGAAAAAACACGTCTGACACGTAGGATCGGCGCCATTAGACCGTCATTATACCGGCCTCAGACCGTCGCGTCGTGAAAAAATCCAAACGAGAGTTTTTCCAAATCCGAGAGAAACGCCTTCCAGGTGAGACGCACGCAGGAACGCGACGGCGTTTTCATCAGGTGTTTGTCACTCGCCGCGGCGCATGCTGCTTCGAAGGCCGGGGTGGGGCCGGGTGGCGCTCGGCGCGGTCGCGCGGGTCATCTGGTATTTGTTCGGCGTGCCGTGCGCGTGGAGCTTGCCGCGCGGCGCGGAGAGGGAAGGCGCGCGTTGGGGGACTTCTGGAGACGGGGAAGATGCTCTGCGTCACGACGACGACCGCGACGCTTCTTCCCCGCACGCGTCTCGCGTGGACGCGCTGAGGCGCGCGTTCGCGCTCGCCGGCGCGGCGGACGTGTCGCACGTCGCGGGCGCTTTCGACGAGCACCTGGCGGACGTCTCGCGCGTGCTCAAAGCGTGGGGCCTCCCGGAGCACGTCGCGCTCGCGGGTTACGCGCACACGCTCTACGGCAGCGAGCTTTTTCCCGTCGCGATGGGGAGCTTCTCGAACGCCGCGCGGCGCGCGGCGCGCCGCGTGATCGGCCGCGACGCCGAGCACCTCGTGTTCCTGTACGGCACGTGCTCGCAGAGACAGTGGTACAGGAGCGTGCTGGACTCTGCGCTGGACGACGTTGTGGACGAAACGTCGGACGCGGAGTGGCGCGTTCCGGAACAGGTCAACGCGTACACGGGCCAACGCGCGCGTCTCTCGAAGACGCGTTTCGCGTTTCTCTGCGCCGTGCACGCCGCCGACGTCGCGTCCACGCTTCCCTCGTGCATCAGAAGAGAGGAGTCATCATCGCGCGGCATCTTCCGCGAGAAAAGCGCGTCGGATTTCGCCGCGCGCGTTTTCGTCTCGCGGCTGTTGCGCGTCGCGGCAGCGGCGATTCGGGACGCCGACGTCGACGCGAGACGGCGTTTCCCGGGTCTCGAACGAGCGCTCCTCCGCGCCGCGAACGACGCCGGTCCCTTTTCGGAGACGGGAAACAGCACGAAGTGGCGAAGTCTCGAACGCGCCGAGGTTACAAGGTTACGGCGGTGCGCGTTCGACGCGTGGCTCGTCGCGCGCGCCACGGGGTTGGTGGCGTAGTCGCGAGAAGGAGAAACAGGCGAACGCGAAGACGTGGTCTACGGGAAAAAAACGCCGAGCGTCGTCGCGTCGCGCGTATAGGTATAGTCTCTGACGATGCACTCCGCGCTTCACAAAGAAGAAACGAAACGCGACCGCGTGTGCTCGACACGCGCTATGATAATACGTCGCGCACCTCCCGATGACTCGACATCTCACGGCGCCAAACGCCTGGGGTCGCGCGGGAACATGCTCGTCTTTCGGATGTTCCCCAGCCCCATGAACAGCATGACGACGCGCTCGAGGCCGACGCCGCATCCGCCGTGGGGAAGCGCGCCGTACTTGAACGCGTCGATGTACGCCTGGATGGTGGGCACCTCGATCCCGCACTCCGCCGCTCGTTTCGTGAGCAAGTCCACGTCGTGGATCCTCTGCGCGCCGGAGATGATCTCCTCGCCGCGAATGAAGATGTCGAACGAGTTGCTGTACTCTGGGTTCGCGGGGTCCGGCATGGTGTAGAACGGCCGCGCGCCCGCGGGGTACTTGTGCAGGATGTAAAAGTCCGTGTCGTACTTCTGCTTCACCAGCTCACCCAGGGTCCGCTCCTGCGCGGTGGACAAATCCCCGAGCGGGTCCACGCCCTCCACGCCCGCGTCTTGCAGCATCTTGATGCCCTCCGGGAACTCCAGCCGCAGCGTCGGCCGCAGGTACTTGAGCGGTTCGAACGGGTACTGCTGCGCGACGACGTTGAGCTCGTGCGCGAACCGCGCGTTCAGGCCGTCGAACATGTGCAGGAACAGCGCGTCCAACACGTCGAGCACTTCGAAGTAGTGCTCTTTGATGGCCATCTCCATGTCCAGACCCGTGAACTCGCACAGGTGGCGGTGCGTGTTGCTGTCCTCCGCGCGGAACACCGGGCCGATCTCGAACACCCGCTCGAGGTCCGACTCGATGGCCATCTGCTTGTACAGCTGCGGAGACTGCGCCAGGCACGCGGGCTGGCCCATGTAGTCCAGCTTGAACACGCTCGCGCCCCCCTCCGAGGCGCCCCCGATCAGTTTGGGGGTGTGGATCTCCACGAAGTCCCTCGACCGCAGCGCCTCGCGGAAGAGCTCGCACACCGCCGACTGCACGCGGAAGATGGCTTGGTTCGCCGGCGTGCGCAGGTCGATCACGCGGTGGTTCAGGCGCGTGTCCTGGCCGACGCGCACGTAGGTTGAGTCCTCCGCCTCGAACGCCGTCTCAGATCGCGCGGCATCCTCGATCTGAAACGGGAGCACCGGTACAGAGCGCGAGATGCACTTGATGGAGCTGGGCGCCATCTCCACGCCCGTCTGCGTGCAGCTCAGCACCGGGCCCTCCTCGGGTTTGGCGACGACGCCGACGATGTCGACGACGCTCTCCTTGGTGAGGTTGGAGACGTACTTGACCATGCCCTTCGAGACGTTCACGTCGTCCACGAAGAACACGCACTGGATCGTGGTGGTCTGCTGCCGGAGCACCAGAAACGCGCTCTTGCCCTTACCGCGCACCGCGTGCACGCGCCCGCGAAGCGTCACAGTCTCGCCGATGCGCGTCTCGTCGACGTCGCGGACGTGCGTCCAGACGGTGCCCGTGCGCTCCTGGGACATGATAAGGGGCGCGTCGCCGTATCGGTCGGCGAGGGCGTCGGGGCCACCCTGCTGCGTGAGCTCGCGCGCCGCCACCTCGGCCGCTTTCGCCGCCTTCTTGGCCTCCTTCTCCGCGGCGGCCGCGGCCTTCTTCGCCGCCTTCTTGCT
>MDSV01082900.1_pt1 | contig 20278 bp, 18 predicted proteins | sample 810851 | NCBI WGS metagenome assembly MDSV01 (sample SAMN05326640, study PRJNA326480) | marine metagenome | isolation source: seawater | place: Atlantic Ocean: North East | collected 2012 | reverse complement strand
GTCAAAGAAATCACTCGTGATTTAAATATTGATATACATAAGACAACTGTCGAAGAACCATTTAATTGGGAAAGGGTTACAGAGTTATACAACGAAACAAAGTTATTAAAACCTGACGATTGGTGGATAGTTGCAGATGATGATGAACTGCATGTATACCCAAAACCAATAAATAAACTTATAGAAAAATGTGAAGAAAATGGTTATCAATTTATTACTGGAGCATTCTTAGATAGGATTGGGGAGAATGGAAGGTTCCCAAAGATAACTGATGATAGTGATATTTGGAAAGAATTTCCATTAGCAGGAACATTTAGATATCCTATTTCAAATGCCTGTCCTAATAAAACAGTTGTGATGAAAGGAACTATACAAGTAACCAACGGACAGCATTACGCTTGGGTGAATGACCATACAGATACATATGGTGATAATTGGATGAGTGAATTTAGATATCCTATTGGAGATTGTTTCATACAAGTGAATCACTTTAAATGGGATGTTTCGGTATTGACAAGATTAAAGGAAGTGGCTTTCAATAAAAAAGAATACACATACCATTGGGAATACAGAAAGATGTTCGATTACATAATGGATAATTATGGTAGAATCGACATTGATGATTCGAGATTTATGATAGAAAAATGTGGTAAAAATTATTATGATTATTCACAGTGGGACAAAATTAAGGTACAATCTTTAGAATATAGAACATGAGTAAATTAGCGGTTATATTACCTTACAACGAGGAACACATCAAAAATTTTACAGAACATTTTAGTGCCGTAATTGAACAGAAAGGATTTTACTATAAATTAGTTTTTATCAAACAAAGAACTTCGAGCCGTCCTTTAAACAAGGGTAAACTTTTCAACATAGGATACTCTTTAATGAAAAATCAATTTGATTATTTTTGTTTTCATGATATTGATTTTATACCATTATCGAATTATGATTATAGTCCTACTGAAATTCCAACATCACTTTTAACAGGCCTTTATCCTATGGAATTTGGAGAACATATGGAAATAGAAGATTTTGACGATTTTGATTTGTTAAATCAAACACATTTTGGTGGTGCAGTATTGTTTGATAAAAAACACTTTGAATTGGTGAATGGATATTCAAATGATTATTGGGGATTAGGTTACGAAGATATGGACTTACTATTGAGGTTAGTAACTAAAGGAATAAGGTTGAGGTCGGTCATAGAGAAACCATTGAAAAAATCTTTTGCAACTTATAATGGAATAAATTCCTATTCTTTTGTGACTCCACATAACAATGTGTTGAGAAAAAGCACATCTAATTCCTTTTCAATGTCTGTTTGGTTTCGTGTAGATGATTATCCTGAATACTCTGCAGATGTGGATAACAATAGATGTGAATATTTTATATTTGGTAGGCCAGGTTATCATACAGGAATGTCCATTACAAGTGAAGGAAGACTTAAGGGTGTGGTGTGGAGTAAAGAAAAATCACCATCTGTGGTTTCTTCAAAACCAATTAGAAAAAAGGAATGGCATCACGGAGCACTTATAGTTGAGTTAGAAAATTTAACCATTAGTTTATTTTTGAACGGACAAATGGTTAGTCAAGACACGATAAATTCAAATTTAAAAGATTATTTAGGTAAGAATTTTTATGTTGGAGTTGGTAATCCTACCACGAGTTATTGGAGAAGTTTTTTCAAAGGTGACATTTCTGATATTGGATTGTGGAATGTTGCATTAAGTTCAACTGAAGTTTCAAGAATATTCGATGATGGTATAACAAATCGTTCAGGTAAATACAACACCTCTAATGTTCCAGTTCTACATCATAATTTCGATTGTGGATATGATGATACAGTTTTTGATATGAGTGGTAATGGTAGTCACCTTTCCAATAAAAATGTAGAGTTGGGTAAAAAATGGAACAAAAAATCAAAAGAAAGATATTTACCTTATAGAAGAGAAGGTTATTATGGTTATATAGGAAATGTTGATGAATTGACTGAGTTAAGTGAACCAAACGAAAGTCATCATCCTTCGGTCTCCACAAATAAAAATATTTTTAATAAAAAGGTAATTAATTTTGAAAAAAATATGGATAAGGACGGATTGAATAATACAAGATTTAGAATTGTAAATAGAGAAAATTACAAAGACAAACACGAAATAATAGAAGTTGTAATATAAGGAGAAAAAGTTATGGCTACAAAGAAAACAGATGCTAGAGATATGTTAGATACAAAATCTAATGATTCTACATCAAATGAAATAAACACATTGGTTGTCAAGAGTCTAACTAACTTGGAAGAAAAAGTTGAGGCTATCGATTGGAAACTTTGGGAAATATACAACATAATAAAAAGTTATGTTGAGAATCCTGCAGTTCCACAGCCCACTCAACCACAAGCGAATGCTAGTGATGTGGCAACAGAGTTAGCAAAACTACTTGGTAATTCTGATAGTGAGAAAAAGTCGGTGGTCAAAAAACTATTCGGATAAGCGTTGTTAATTAAAGACCCAAAACTCGCTATTATTGTTCCGTATCGTGATAGAGAAGAACATCTTGCTAGATTTGTGCCTCATATGGATAAGTTTTTATCCGAAAGAAATATCAGACATAAAATTTTTGTAATCGAACAATCAGATGAGAAACCTTTTAATCGTGGTCGGCTACTAAATGTAGGGTACAAGGTCGCCGTTGAACAAGGTTGTGATTACTTTTGCTTTCACGATGTTGATATGTTACCTGAAGATGATTCATGTGACTACTCTTGGGTGGATAAACCAACTCACCTTTCTGCAAAATTAAGTAAGTTTAATTATAAACTAATATATCCTGAATATATCGGTGGTGTTACTTTGTTTAACAAGGAACACTTCGAATGGATAAATGGTTTCTCCAACAAGTATTGGGGATGGGGATTCGAGGATGACGATTTACTTTATAGATGTAGACAAGGTGGTATTCCATTAGAACAACAATGGGTTGGGAGTGGTAAGAAAACAAAATCAACCATAATGGATGTGATGGAATTTACTGGTAAGGATTATTGTGAGATTCCAATTTCAAATACAATATCAAACACCTTGAATGCATCATTCACAATAGAAGCTTGGGTAAAACCAAGTGAGGATTTAATTCTCAATGATAATAAACATTATGATGAATTCCATGTATTCACTCGACCAGGTCATCACACTGGTATAGCGTTTACAAGTGGATTACAATACAAAGCAAGTTTGTGGGATTCTTCAAATGACCAGCACATGGTTGTCTCGGATAGAACCAATTCTCAATGGTCTCATGTTGTGTTTGTATTAGACCACTTGACTAAAAGATTAAGATTGTTTGTCAATGGTCAAGAGACAAATAATTCTCCAACAGAATTTTACTCCCCACAGAGAAAGCTCAGTATCGTTCCGTATTATATAGGATGTGCAAATCCACATGCCAGAGATGGTGACGAAGGTTATTTCAAAGGAATGGTTGCACAAATAACCATGTGGAATAAACCTTTGAATTCGAATGAAGTAAAATCAGTTTTCAACAATGGTGTTCCATATGTATCTACCAAACAAAAAAGTTATTCAGGTTGGAAATCAGGTTCGGAGATATATAAATCAGCTAAAAATGTAGTAGGATACTGGGACTTTGATAATGTGGTGAATGGAAAAATTGTCGATAAGAGTGGTAATGATAATCATGCTGTAATCAAGGGTGGTATTTTGACAGAAGAAACATTACAGGTTGGTTCAGATATACTCATACCAAATAGAAGAGATGGGAAGTTCAGCTGTTTAGAACATGATGAGAATGGTTGGTCAAATACAAAGTATGTATATCATGAATCTCGTCAGAATCAGATACATTTTTTCAACAAGGTACGAAGAGGTCTTGATGATTACAAAAAGGATGGATTGAGTTCGTTGACCTATGAAGTGGTAAACAAGGAAAGTTTTTTAGATAAACATGAATTTATAAGCATATCATGACACAAGATGAAATAAAAATCATATCCAAGAAACTATGTGAATCGACCAATAATGGAGATTTCGAGGGTACTTGGTTAGAATTTGAGGATGTAGATGAAACTCAATCTTCATTCATATATGATGAAGTACTCGATAAAATTATTGTTGATTTTGGAACTGAGTCCATGACTAATGAGTTGGCTGATAGGTGGGAAAAGTATTGTGTTGAAAATGAGATACCGATTGATAAAATTTTAATGTTGAATTTAAACGCAAGACATGAGAGAGAATATTTACATACCACACAATACTTTCTTCATAGGTGTAAAAACATATTAAATAACAAACTTCCCTATCCTTTGGCCGGAGAGTATGGTGAAGGTTGGAGCTATTCTTGGAATGAAAATTATGGAAAAGTAGATTTGAAATCTCCTAAAGAGAAAATTTTTAACTGTTTGAATTATCATTTTCATCTACATCGTGACTTTGTATGGGATTGGTTAGAAGAAAATAATCTGTTGAAATATGGATTCTGCTCTTATAGGGATAGAGGTATTGAACTACCAAAGGGTTATGAGCTGGAGGATGTGTATACTGATTTGTGTGATTGGTCATTTGGAACATTCAATCCAATAGTTACTGAAAAATCATACTTTAGTGTTATAACAGAATCCCATCATGAATTTTCAAATGATGATGGTCTTCTAATAAGTGAAAAAACCAGTAAGGCACTTGTATCCCATCCATTCATCGTTACTGGTAATTATGGTTTATTAGAGTATCTAAGAGAAAAGGGATTTGAAACATATCCTGAGCTATTCGATGAGAGTTATGATGAGGAAGGTGATTCAACTAAAAGATTAGAAATTGTATTAGAAAATATAAAAAGGTTATGTGAGATGGATGAAACAGAATTGAAAAAACTATATGATTCCGTAATATGGAAAGTCGAACATAATAGAAATGTAATGAAGGAATACCCAACCGATTCTCTAATAGAAAGATTAAAAGATAAGTTCCCAATAGTAGATGGACATTCCAAATTCAACGGACACTTGAGTTACTAATGAGTAAGAAACTGGCAATATGCGTTCCACATTATAATAGAAGGGAACACCTTTCTAAATTTATCCCACACATGGATGAGTTTTTTAAGGATAAGAATATCGAGTACAAGATATTTGTGGCCAATCAAGTTTATCCTGATTCTGTAAGTGGTTTCAATCGTGGTATATCAAAGAATGTAGCCTTCGATGTTGCACAAAAGGAAGGATTTGATTACTTCTGTTTTCACGATATCGATATGTTACCCGAAGATGACACTTGTGATTATTCCTATCCTGATAAGGTAGAACATTTAGCAGTTCATGTAAAACAATTTGATTATGGATTAAAATATCAAGAGTATTTTGGTGGTTGTATATTATTCACTAAAGAACATTACGAACAAATAAACGGATATTCAAATGGTTATTGGAATTGGGGAATGGAAGATGATGATATTTTATATCGTGTAAAACAAAAAGGTCTTGCAAATGAAACCTTTATGGGTCACGAAGAAAACAACGAAATAAGTTTCGTTAGATTAAACGGACTAAGTGATTATATAAAGATTGTTCCAAACGACCATATTAGAGAACTCACGAGTGATAGTTTCACATGGTCGGTGATGGTAAGGGCAGAAGATAGGTTTGACATCCCAAAGTACTTAATAGGTGATGTTGAAAATCGTAAGTTTATCCATCAATATATCTTAGGCCGTCCAACCTTTCAAATGGGATTGGGTTGGGATAATTCAGATGCTTACTCATTTGGTCTGTTCGACCAAAAAAATAATCATTCCTATATGTGGATAAAGAGACCACCTGATGTATGGACACATCTTATGGTTACGGTAAATGTGGATACACAAGAGATAAGATTTTACCTTAATGGTGAGGAGTCGGATTCAAGATTCGGACATGGTTCTCAATCACCATTAGGATTTCAAACACCATTAAAAAGATACGGTGGTAATCCTTATTACATAGGGGTTGGTGACCCAAGACAAGAAGACCAAATTTACTTTTCAGGTGATATTGGACAAATTTGTATGTGGGACAAATGTTTGAATGACAATGAGATAAAAGAGTTTTACTCAACAGACTACCCAGCACCACTCAACACCAAACTATATTATGATTTTTCAAATGTTGAGAATGATGTTGTGTATGATAAAAGTGGATTTAACAACAATGGTTTTTTAGAGGGATGTTTTGTCGATAAAGAAAAACTAAGTAAAATATCCAATACCATTTTACCATTTAGAAGCAGACCGGGTAGGTTCTTCTCACAAGACCATAAAAGAAACGATATGGTCGGTGGAAAGTGGGTTCATCAGAATGATACGAGTATAAACGAAAGAAGATTTGTTGAGGAAGTACAAGGTGGTATTATAAACACAGATGATGATGGACTCTCGGATTTAAATTATAGTGTTGTAAATAAGGAAAAATTATTTGATACCAAACATGAGATTATCGATTTTAAATGTGAATGTGATATACCTGACCATGTGGAGTATTGATGATTTTTGCTTTTGATTATCCTAAAGGTTTTTTCAAAAAAGATATTTGGAGACCGACAGAACATGGTGATAAATTCAATGGATTGGATGACTTACCAAAAGACCAATATGCTTGGTATGGGCCAGCACCACCACACTTGAATGAGTTATTAGATGAATTTAATATTGATTATAAGATAGTATCAACTCAACAGGCTGTTAGGGATAAGAAACCTTTTTATTATTTACTTGAAACCCAAGGCCCACCTGAAGGCTGGTTAGGTACTTGGTCAAGTTCTAAGAACACCTTATTATCAGGTATAAGTCATGATGCACTAAAGGCCGCTCAAGATAAATTATGTAAGATAGTACTTTGGTCTGCAAACGAAGGATATGACCCATTCCAATTCAAAATATTTGATAGGATTCATGAAGAGATTCACAACCTCAACATAGATAGTAAACAATTCATATTTGTTTCGGCAAACCTTAACATTCAAATACTATATGGTGTGTGGAGAAAATTAGACAATACAGGTAAGGTCATAAATGTCATACCATTTAACAATGAGATATTTGATGATTATAGTAAAATGCAACCTATTGTAAAATTTGACAAGGAGTCAAGTGAGAGGGATAAGTATTTTTTACTTTTAAATAGGGCTCCAAGAATACATAGGATGGCGTTTATATCATGGTTACATGGTCGAGATTTGTTAAAAAATACCTTGACCTCATATCCATCAAAAGAATTGGCACCATTTCCATTCAGTAAAAAATCACATTTGTCAGAATATTTTAGACACCACTTACACACGAGTAAGAAAATAAAAAGTGATTCTATGATGGCATGGAAAGATTTGAGTGAAAATCATCTACCATTAGTTGTGGATGTTGAGGAATGGCAAACTAATCATTATGGTACAAGCACAGATTGGTTGTATACCAAAACCTTCTTTAGTGTTATAACAGAATCCATATATAGTGAAAATTCTTTGTTTATCGATGAAAAGACTTACAAACCTATTCACAATTACCATCCTTTTATCATACTTGGAACACCACATTGTCTTAAAAAATTAAAAGAGTGGGGATTTAAAACCTTTTCAACTTGGATAGATGAATCATATGATGAAGAATTTCATCCTGGTATAAGGATGGAAATGATTGTAAATGAGATTGATAGGTTGACAAAACTTTCAATATCAGAATGGAAATCCATATACAAAGAAATGATACCAACTCTTATCCATAATAAAAAACAACTTGAAAATTCTGAAAATAAACATCTTCTTGATGAAATGGTAAAAAAGTTATGAATTATAATGTGGTTCATCTTACAGATAGGACGATAAAAGGAACTTTATTTGATAGGTTCGGTAGAAATAATTTCATCGATAGATTTATATTAGAATTTGAGGATGTGTTGATTGATGATGTGATTGAAAATGATTATTCGAAAAATTTCATTCTCGTAGATTTGGTTTATAGTATGGAAGGCGAGCAATGGAATCTTTTAAAGAAATACGGCAAAAAAATTAAAAAATTATTAAAAAGAAAGAATTTTGTTTTGGTTTTTTGTTATGAGTATGAATCTTTATTAGATAAAATGTTGGATGATATAAGAAGGAATCTAAATGATAATGGTATCAATGAAGAAAAAGTTTTCTTAGTAGATTTCAATATTTTTTTTCAAAAAAGTTTTGATATTTGGAATTCGAGTCAACCCATCGTATCAAAAATGAATGTTGCATACATTGACACCATGATATTTCAAAACCTTGATGTATTCTTTCCTAATCAAGAAGTTTGTCAGGTAAGTCAGTTTCACAAGAGAAAAAGAGATTACAGATTTGTTTGTTATAATAATGACCCAAAAGAATTCCGTGTGAGATTAGTCAATGATTTATTCAAAAATAAACTTGATAAATATGGCCTTATATCACTTTTGAAAAGTGAGAATCCAATCGTATTGGACATGAAGAATCTTGGTGATTATAGAATATATCCTCAAGAACATTTTGAACAAACATACTTTAGTGCTATTACAGAAAGTTATTTTTGGACTGAATCAAAATCTAAATCATATGCTTGGATAACGGCACTAACAGAAAAAGTTTTTAAGGGCTTTTTACTCAATCCATTTATACTTATTGGTGGGTACAAATCATTGGAACACATTAAGAAACTTGGGTTTGAAACTTTCTCCGAACTATTTGATGAAAGTTATGATGACGAATTTGATGCCAATAAAAGATATGACTTGGTATTCTCAGAGATAGATAGGGTGTGTAAGATGGATGTTAAAAAGTTAGATGATATATATCACAATGTTCTTGTAGAAAAGGTGAAGTACAATCAAGATAAATACTTGAATTACGATAGGAGAGAACATTTCAGAAAATTTTTGGAGCAGTTTGAATGGAATTAAATCTTTTAAAACCCTTTTGGGATGATGAGTTCAAAAACTTAGATTATAGAAAGGAGCTATTCAATGATGAATATGCGATAGATAAGTGGAGAGAAAATGGTTATGATAATCCCATCGAATCCTTTTCAGGTCAGATGGCTAATTTCCGTGATAGAGTTCCGAGTTGGAATGATAAATTTATAGAATTCGCTAAAAATTCGTATGAGCTCAAAGATATCGGTGTGTGTTATTATAGAATGGGAACTAATGAAATCATACCAAATCATTTTGATGCATATAATGTTTATACTAAAAAATTCAATTGTAAGACCGAAGATGTACATAAAATACTTTTCTTTTTGGATGATTGGAAGAGTGGTCATTATTTTGAATTGATGGGTCATCCATTTGTGGGGTGGGAAAGAGGAAACTTTGCACATTGGACTGGTAAAACAGAACATTTTGCAGCAAACATAGGGACTGAGTTTAGGTACACTTTACAGATTACAGGTCATAGATGATTCAAAATTTTGTTATTTCGAGGACACCCCTCAGAATAAGTTTTGTTGGTGGTGGTAGTGACTTACCATCATTTTATAAAAAGTCAAAGTATGGTTGTGTTATAAGTACAACGATAGATAAGTACATCTATCTAATTTTACATCAAAGACATGATAAACTAATTAGGGCAAGCTATTCTAAAACGGAGATAGTTGATGATGTAAATAAGTTAAGTCACGAATTAATCAGAGAGTCTTTATTGAAGTTCAATATAAAAGATTCGATTGAGGTTGTTTCAATATCGGATGTTACGGGGCAAGGAACGGGGCTGGGTTCTTCAAGTTCGTATACGATTGGATTACTTAACGCGTTATCATCTTTGAGTGGAAGAAAGTATAGCAAATATAACTTGGCCGAACTAGCATGTGAAATCGAAATAGCTAAATGTGGAAAACCAATAGGAAAGCAAGACCAATATGTAACTTCCTTTGGTGGTTTCAATCAAATAGAATTTTATGAGGATATCGTACAAATAAAACCAATACAAATTCCACAAGAAAATTTAATCAAATTAGAAAATAGATTACTATTGTTTGATATGAATATCAGTAGAAAATCCTCGGACATATTAAGAGAACAAGATAATCTATATAATGATAATAACATTAGTATGACAGAAGAAATGGTAAAATTAACCAAACCTTTCAAAAATGCACTAATTAATAATATAGACGATATTGGTTATATAATGAATGAGTCATGGGAAATAAAAAAACAACTAACATCAAAAATAACAAATCCAAAAATAGAAGAAATATATAAACTGGCAATGTCATGTGGAGCTAATGGGGCAAAAGTTTGTGGTGCAGGTGGTGGTGGTTTTCTCCTTGTTTATGTAAAGGAAGAAGACAAGGAACACTTAAAGTCTGTGATGAAAGAATATAAAGAACTAAAATTTGGGTTTGATTATGAAGGAACGAGTATAGTATGAGATTAGGTGAGTTACAAAAAGAAATTTCAATCATAAAGAAAAGGGCTTTTGAATTTAAAGATTTGATTCAGGCTTACGAAAAAGTAATAATCATAGGAAATGGTGGTAGTAATTCTATAGCCTCACACATAGCACAAGACTACACCAAGGCACTTGGAAAGAGGTCGATAAGTTTCTCAGACCCTTCGAGGTTGACCTGCTACATAAATGATTATGGTAGAGATAATGCATATTCTAAATTTATCGAACATTTTTGGGAAGAGGGAACTATGGTGATACTGATTTCATCCTCTGGCAACTCGATGAATATTGTAAATGCTGCTGAATTTTGTCTTGAGAACGATTATCCTTTTATGTCATTCTCAGGTTTTGATAAAGATAATAAATTAAACAGTTTGAAGAGTTATTATTTTAAGTATCATGTCGAATCACACGATTATGGTGTTGTGGAATCTGCACATTTAATTATGTTACACACTATATTACCTGAGAAAGAGATTCGTGGTGTTGTGGCTGGAGCGTTTGATTTAATACATCCAGGTTATGTAAAGATGTTAGAAGACGCGAGAAAACATTGTACTCACTTAACGGTTGCATTACATGAGAATCCAAATACTGAGAATAATAAATTGTCTCCTACACAGACGGTAAAGGAAAGGGAACAAATACTTATGGCATTAGAAAATGTTGATGATGTGAGAACCTATGATTCAGAATATGCGTTGAGTGAATATTTAAAAGTTGGTAAATTTGATGTTAGATTTTTGGGGGATGATTACAAAGATAAAGAAGAATATACAGGTAAAGATTTAGATTTAAAGGTCGTTTTCTTGGATAGAAGTCATGGATATTCAACCACTAAGTTAAAGAAAAAAATATCGGAGGATTTTAAATAATGGTAAATTTGGTTACGACTGTTGGACTTCATCCAATATTACTTGACGCCTTCATAAGACATTACAAATCACAAGGTATTGAAGATAAGGCATTTCACATCGTTGTGTGGGGTAAGTCTGAAAATGTTGATTTTCCAGCTATAGAAAAGGTTGTCAAAAATCATGGTATCAAAATATATCAGGACATGAGGGATGAACCGATGGGTTCTGATATTCTTACGGATATCTACAATAACACCACCTCAACTAAACCCAACGATTGGTGGGCCGTTGCTGATCTTGATGAGTTTCATGTATATAATCAAAGTGGTTGGTATGGTCATAGGGTGAGGAGTGATTCGAGTCTCAATAATGTGATTAAATTTTGTGATGAGAACAAGTATGAATATCATATCGGAATGCTAATAGATAGAATAGGTGTGGATGGGAAGCTTAGTAAATTAGATTACGGAGATAATCCCTTTGAAGTTTATCCGCATGTTGGTTATGTTGCATATAGTGTCAGAAATAATGAAACTAATAAAGTAGTCTTACAGAAAGGTCACCATACTTTAGGTGTAGGTCAGCATGAAATCCTTGACGGAGGTTTGGGACAATGGAGAGACCATTGTTCCACAGAACCTCAGCATTTAATACCAGTCCATCATTTTTGTTGGACAGACAAGACCCATCAAGTTAAAAGCGGTATGGTAAGTCAGAAGATGGATGAGATAGGAGAGTGTCAAAAGGTCATAGATTTTGTTGAGGGAGATAAAGATAGGAAAGTGATAGATTTGGATAAATACAGATATTTCATACAAAAAAATCAAACAAATCCAATCATGGATGTGAGGGCGTTGAACACTTTATTTTACCACTTAGGAGTTGTTGGAGGACCTAAATCAAATGAAAACTCATTTAAAAAATATGATTTGGTGATGTCCACTCTTTTTCTTAAAGACCCATACAGAGCAAAACAATGGATTGAGTATAATTTATTACTTGGTGTTCAACACTTTTTTATGTACTATCATGGAAGATTAAAAGATTTGAAGGTGTTGTTTCCAAAAGATTATGATGTCCTCATGGATTATGTGGATAAGAATATCGTGACCTTAATAGAATGGAACTGCGGAATTACATACATAAAAGAAGAAGATAAATACTTATATAAAAGAAAGGATTATTTGAAGGCATGGCACTATGCACAACATGCACAAATACAACATATAACATCAGAGTTGTGTAATTCAACGAGATGGATATTAAATATAGATTTAGATGAATTTATAGTTTTACGAGATTATATCAGTCTAATTCATTATATAAATGATTTAGAAAAAAGAGATATAAAGGTTGTGTCGATACCTGAGTTGTTATCTACATTGAATAGACCCATTGATGAGAATACCAAAACGATAAGGGAGATTCCAAGAAGTTATGTGGATGGTGTTCAATATCATTCTATCGTACAAGATACTGAAATCACACCTGAACTCGAAGTGCTTGACTTTGAATTGGAAGAACTTTCCAAATATAATACCATCTGTTATGAGTATGACGAAAGTTTTACTAAATACTTATGGAATTGTAAAGATGTGGATGGTGCAATTCCTGTCGTACATGATATTCACAGTGGATTCGATGACCAATCTGAAAAGTTAGATGAATATCCCGATGGTAAATTACATCACGAGATAGTAATCAACCACTATAATTATGGTAAAGTAAGGTTATGGGAGAGAAAATTGGAAGAATACAAAATTAGAAATATTGAACATAATTATAATACTCAAGAAATGGATAAAATAAAAGAAATAGTGGAGTATCATAAATCGATGGACGAAGACATCATAGAACATAAAAACGAGGTGGAGAATCAATGAGATTAATCAAATGGTTTAAGTACCAAATTTATAGGATTAAGATGCATTTTGCATTTAAAAAGAAAGTCAAAAATTTAAGAAAACGAGACCCATTCATTTACAAGTAAAATGTACAAAAATATAGTAACATCGGGATGTAGTTTTACCAATTGTGGTATGTCATGGCCGTTTCATATCAACGATAAAAATGTTTATAACATCGGAACCGTTGGTGCAGGTAATAGCTATATATCTCGTGCAGCCATATGGCAGTGTGAAGACTTACTCAATCAAGGTGTTCCATCGGATGAAATATATTTGATAGTGATGTGGTCGGGTATAGATAGATTTGAGATACTATCAACAAAAAATAGTGTATCACACAAGGATTATATCTATGGAGACAAAAACAGATGGTGGTTGTCCAACTATGACCAAACTATCAAAGAAGAAGATTCGGTTTGGTTGAAGAGTAGTATTCCTGATATGACATGGGATAATAAGTCCGTATGTGATTTATTCAGTCAACATTGGAAACATTTTTATACAGAAGAGGAGAGTTTTTTAAAGACTCTCGAAAGTATTATCAGAGTTCAAAATTATTGCACATCGAGAAATATTAAATATAAATTTTCTTGTTGGCAAAATATATTCAATCACTATAACTTTAGTATTCCAAAAGGTTTTAATCGTCAAGGTGAAACATTAAGTGCTAACGAAATGTGGACGATGACATGGTTGGATGACACCCATTGGAAGGATGATAGATACTGGCCTGATGAAATAAATTATCCAATATCAAAGGGTAAACCAAAACTCAAAAACCTTTATAAACAGACTACACATCTTTGGGACATTATTGATTTTGATGAGTTTTGGTTCTATGAAAATAATCAGGTAGAATATGGTGGTTTGGCAGAATGGGTCTTGTTATCAGAGAAGGATAATTGGGGTATGGAACACGATCCTGCACACCCATCAATTGATTCACATAAAAAGTTTGCAAAAAAGGTAGTAGAGAAATGGATATCTTAGTATTGGGGGATAGTTTTACAGCCAGTTGTGAAAGTTGGGCGAACTATCTGGCAGATTACTGTGATGTGGAAACAGAAGAACCAAATATCAAGGTCAAAAATTTAGGACAAGGATGTAGTAGTAATCACACCATTACAAGACGATTGATTGAAGAATTAACGGAGAAAAAATCATCCTATGATTTCGTTATAATACAGTGGACTATCGATTTTAGAGGTAGTCATAATCGAGAACACTTTACTGAACCATATAGTGATAGAATTGAAGGTGGGGTAGCAAGTTACGAGAGTGGAGACACATGGAAAATGCCTGAATTCGTAAACGAATCCAACTTGTCTCTGAGGTGGTTGGAACATATTCTACTTGCCCAATACTTTCTACAACTGTATAACTTAGATTACAAAATGTTCTTTGGATGGGATGTGAATTTTTCGAGGTGTTGGGAATTATTTCCTAAGCTATACGAGAAGATAGACTTTTCGAAATGGTGGGGCATTCCTTTTGTAACGGATAATTATCTTCCACAGAAATTTCGTTCACCAAGTGGTGGATTTCCAGGGCTAAGTGAGGAAATAATTGAAAAGAACTTGTTCTTTGATTGGGGACTTGGTGAATGGATAAGATGTAATGTCAAGGATGGATTTCAAGAAGATGCACACCCAACTAACCATTCACATCAGAGATTTGGTATAGAGGTGGTTAAAGAATGGATAAAGTAGTACTAACATCAGGTTGTAGTTTTACAAGTCAGTTACACCCAAACGATGGTGGGCCTTGGAACAGACCTAAATTTAATATTGAGTGTCCAACTTGGTCGGACTATTTGTATGAGGATGGTCATGATGTAATCAATATAGCCTTTCCAACTAATGCCAACACCAGTATATCTCGTGGTCTGATATGTAAGGGTCATGAATTAGTCAAACAAGGAAAGAAGATTTCCATCATAGCACAATTCACCATGGCAGTACGAAGTGAAATTTTTGTAAGTTCAAAGGAGAGTTCAGATTTTGATTATTACCTTCCCAAACAATTTGGTGGTAAGCACGAGTTCTCTTGGAACTTGAATAATTGGAAAGAATCTGATTTTAGAGACCACTTTTGGATTTTGACTGGCGGTAATCTTGGTGATGACCCTTTTGATAATGAATACATAGTCCATAAGATAAAGAGATGGGCAAAGTATTTTTACAATAGAGAATCCCAAATCCTAAACACAATTGAAAGAATTTTTGATTTACAGACCTTCTGTAAAAAATATGACATACCATTAAAAATTTTCTTTCTTGATGGTAAGGATTGGGATGTTGAGAATTTTTTTCATGATGATTTTGAACAGACGCGATTATATGAAAATTTAATCGATTGGAATAATATATGGTTTCATGATTTAAAGAAAGATATACTATTGAAGCCTTATGGGATGTGGGGTGAAAGAAGCATCACCAAAACCAAGTATGGTGGGATGGAAGAGTGGATGCACGATGTCATAGATTCTGATTTAGTGAGATATAAAGATATAGATGATTCACATCCATCTGATTTAGCCCACAGAAAATTTGTTAATGATGTAATTTATAAATGGAATATACTATGAGACCGACAGATTTTTTATCAGATAATTTAATAACATTTTCACAATATGTCAATCAAAATATTGACAAAATGGCAACTGATAAAAGTGGTAATATTAATTATAAAATGAATGAGCATGGATTTCGTTCCACATCAATTTCAGAATCATCGAACTTTAATATATTGACACTTGGATGTTCTTGGACTATAGGACTTGGTGTTGAACAAGAGAAAATATGGCCTACACTTATTCAAGATAAATTTGAAGATTCAACACTTTGGAATTATAGTATGTATGGAACATCAACTGAATATATAGCTAAACAATACTACAAGGTATTGAGTAATGGATATAAACCTGATTTGGTTTTAATACTATGGCCTGGCTTCTCAAGAAGAGATTACCTCAGAGATGATGGTGAGTACAGAAGAATTGGTGGTTGGAGAAGGTCATACGACCCAAACGATACCATATTTAGAGACGACAAGGAAGATTTAGCATTTTTAACACTTCAGAATGATTATCAGGATTTACATATATTTTGGAACTCTTACAAGTTTGTAGAACAGATGAATAAGAATTTTAACATACCAACATTTCATAGTGTTGCTGGATATTACTACGAGATTTTTCAAACCCACATGAACAAGATAGTAAATTTTATCGATATGGAAACTTTTTTCTTACCAAAAGATTGTTATCAAAATGACATGGAGGCACAAGATGGAAAACATCCGGGTCAAGATTGGCATGACCTATTCGCTAATGGGTTTTATAATTTTCTAAATAGGAGATTAGATGTTTGAGGCCGATGGTGTAAGGATAAAGAAAAGTTCGTCTGATATTTTTAGTGAGTTTAAATTAATAGATTTAGATAAAACACCACAAGGATTTGGTGAAAACACAACAGATTTTTCTCATACCTATAGATGGATTCTTTCAGAGATAACTCGAACCAATAAGAAAAAAATTATTATTTGTAAGAAGGGTGAGGTTTTTGGATTGAATATTTTTTCAAAACAAATCTTAAATCATTTATTAGAAAAATATAAAGATAAAGAAATAATTTTAGTATTCAATGATTATCAGAAATTTGATTTGCCAGTAAAACTCGTATATGATTTATCTTGGTGGTCTGATGTATTAATTCAAAATATCAATCATATTAGTGATTTCAAAAACATCACCAACAATCCAAGAAAAAAAATGTTTCTAAGTCGTAATAACAAAGACAAAGAATTTCGTATAAAATGGATTGAATTCTTAGATAACAATAATCTTAGAATGGATGGGTATGTAAGTGAGGTATGGAACAAAATTTATATTGAGAAAAAGCTGCCAGATGACATCACCGTTGATGATGAAATAAATTATAATTGGACTTATAATAATGATTTCAATTTGATTAATAATTATAATGATGTCTTTTGTGAGGTTGTTACTGAGTCAGATTATAATTCACCAATATATGGCCATTGGACGAGTGAAAAGTCTTGGAGACCATTTTTATTCTGTGTAATACCAATGATAATATCATTTAAAAATTGGGATTACTACTTGAAAGATGCAGGATTTGATTTATTTGATGATGTGATAGATACATCATTTTATCACACCGATAATTTACAACAAAAATTCTCAATAATCAAGGATAATTTTAAAATAATTCGTGATGATTTGACGATAGAAAATAAATTCAAAGACGATATTTTCGTTAGACTGAAAAAAAATCAAAGTCATTTTTTAAATCACGATAATTATGTGGATTATTTGAAAAGAGGCATTTATGGTTAATCTTGGATTCAAAGATAAAATTGATGATTTATATATCCCAAATGGTATGCCTACCAAAATAGTCAATAAAATGAAATTGATAGTTGAGCCGAGAGATGTGTTTGAAAATGGATGTATTCAAGGTGAAACAAATCTTGAATTGCCCGTCACACATATCCATCACTACAAGAATCTACTATCAAGTTATGGTATTGAATATCAAGAGGTAATGATAGATGAGACAGATGAGTCGTATTACTATGTTATCGCCCCATATGGGTCACAGAGAGGATTTATAGGATTACCACAGGAGGGAACACCCAAACAAATTACTTGTAATTTTGTTGAGCTCATGCCCGATAAGGTAAAATCAGATATTAAAAATAATAAGTGTAAGGTTTTATTGGATGGTCTAACGGAAGGTCATCCCTTTTCGCATCAATGGACAGACCAACTTCACAAAATACTCGATGATGAGAACATACCGAGAAACTCCGTGTATTACCTGACTTGTAATAATAAATTTGAATTTGACTATCTCAATTATTATGATGGAAAAAATTTAATAAATTTGGTATCCATCAATTATTTTGAATTAAATCTCTACGATACATACTCAAAGTATTTTGAACTTGATAGACCAAAGGAAAAGGTTGTGAAGAGAACAAAACATTTTATGAGTCTGAATAGGGCAGAACGACAACACAGAACTGATTTAATTAAATTTTTGAAAAAAGAAAAACTTGTCGAAAAGGGTTATGTTAGTTACTGGCCTATGAAATTATACCTTGATACTAATTTTGTTGATAATGACCATCTTGTTAGTACATCTGATGATTTGATGGAAGACATAAGTGGTGTAAAGTTTTATGAAAATTCTTATTTCAATATTGTTACCGAAACATTCTTTTATGAAGATTCGTTGTTTATTTCTGAAAAAATATTTAAACCAATTTTATTTAAGCAGCCATTTTTGGTATATTCCTCACCCTTTACTTTAAAGGAATTACATAAACTTGGATATAAAACATTCTCCAAAATTATTGATGAAAGTTATGATACAGAAATGGATAATTTGAAACGAAGAAGTATGATAGAAAGTGAGATTAAAAAATTATGTAGTCTAAATTTAGATGAACTTCATGATGTCTATTTGAGTTTGTCTGATGTATATGAACATAATTTCATACACTTTACCAAGTTGATTGATAGAGGTCTTGATGAAAGTATATATAGGATATGATAATTTTGAAGATAGACTTCATCATCATAATGGTGCTCCACCAAATATAGATTATCTACACCACGATGGTTTCTATCAAGTCTGTAAAGAAGACATAGATTTTACAGAAGTCGATGTACACAATCATGATGGTGATTACATATTTCCAATAAATGCAAAATATGGTGACACTAAGGTATTATCGAAAGAGAATTTTTTTGGTAAACACATTAGTGATAAGGTTATTACTGATTTAAGACAAAACAAATGTTTATTACATCTAAATTGGGTCACCGAAGCATATAGATATAAAAATGATGACCTTGATTTGATTAAAACATTCTTAGACGACAATAATATACACTACAAAAACATATTGATATCATCGGATAATTTTAAAAATCATAACTACGATTTAAATATTTTAGGCATTCCTATAGCAGAAAAGGGAATAGAATGTGATAACAATTACATAGGTTTCAAACGATTAGATTCCATAAATAAAGATGAAAGAGATTGTAAATTATATTCCGTAGGAAGAACTCCACATCAACATAGATTAGATTTGGTAGATTTTTTTGAAAATGAAAAATTTACAGATGAAGAGGTTTTATACAGTGCCTTATGGAAGGACAAAAGAATTGATGAAAGGTATCATTGGCCTGAATCAGGTGAAAGTGGTACTAATCATGGTTCAAATGATTTCGATATCAAATCATACGACCAAAACCCATATAATCATGTCTACTGTGAAATCGTGACCGAAACAATTTTTGATAATTCAGCCACACAAATCTCTGATAAACCATACAAGCCAATATTAAATTATTTACCTTTTATCTATGTCACGAGTTTTGGTGGGTTGAATGATTTGAAATCTATGGGATATGAAAGTTTCGATTTCATTGATGAGTCTTACGATGAAATAAAAGATTGTTCAAAGAGGTTAAAAAAAATTAAGGAAGAAATTTTTAGATTGTCTAAAATGAATAAGAATGAACTACATTATATTTATAATAGTAACATACCGACTTTTTTGCACAACAGAGAGGTTTATTTAAAAAATAATACGACACGAATAAAAGTAATGTTTGAGTCAATTATTGATGATTGGAAAAAATAATGAAAAATGTTTATCTATCACAAACAAATTACCTACACGGTCCTGAGAACAAAAATATGTATCTACCATATGCCGTTGGTTGCTTGTGGGCTTACGCATCAGAAGATAAATATGTATCGGATAACTACACACTAAAAGAAATATTTGTTCTGAGAGAGGATGTTCAAAAAGTATTGGATAGATTAGAAAATCCTTGTGTATTTGGATTCTCATGTTATGTATGGAATGAAGAATATCAACTCGAATTATCAAAACAAGTCAAGAAAAAGTTTCCTAATTGTTTGATTATATTTGGTGGGCCTCAAGTACCTGATGAACCCAAGCAATACTTAGAAGACTATACACATATTGATGTCTGTATTAGAGGAGAGGGTGAGGAACCATTCAAACAAATTTT
>MDSV01148447.1_pt1 | contig 20279 bp, 15 predicted proteins | sample 810851 | NCBI WGS metagenome assembly MDSV01 (sample SAMN05326640, study PRJNA326480) | marine metagenome | isolation source: seawater | place: Atlantic Ocean: North East | collected 2012 | reverse complement strand
TCTTGATGAAAGTGAAGTTTTTGTTTTAAGTTTAGTAATTCATTTTCTGGTATTGTAGAATTTTTGGAAGATTTCATATTGTCTATTTCATTTTGTAATTCTTTGTTATTTTCTATTAGTTTGAGTTCATTTTCTTTGATGGATAGCAATTCATTCTGCAAGTTATCATTCATAGTTTTAAGTAATTTTTCATTATCTCCATTAAAAGATTGGTTATTTTGAATTTTTATTTGAGAATTTTCATTCTCAAGATCTTTTTTTGCATTTAACAATAAATTTTCGTTACGAATAAAATTTGAAATTTCATTTTTTAATTCAATATTATTTTCACTAATCTGTTGTTTGGCTCGATTAATAAATTCTACTTTATTTAATAAATTAACATTTTTTTCCTCTAACTCTTTATTATTTTTTTCAATTTCAATTTTTTCTTTATAAATTAAATCTATTTTCTGCTTAAAATCATTATTTTGTTTTTCTAAACTTAAATTATTTTTGATATTTTGTTGATTTTCATTTTTAATATTAAGTAATTCATTAGCTATAATTGATTTCTTCTCATCAGCATTTTTTTGAGTTGTCTTTATTTCATCTAGTTCCTTTTGATATCTATCATTTATTTCAATTAATAATTTTTTATTTTTTAATAGAAGAGAAGCTTCATTTTGAAGATTAACATTATTACTAATTAGCATCTCTTTATTTTCAGACATTAGTTTTAATTCATTTTTTAATTTTTCATTTTCATTAAAAAGGCTGTTTTTTGTATTTGTTAAAATTAATAAATTATTTTCGTTAATTCTGTTACTGTTTTCTAATTTAGTTTGATAACTTATAAGATCATCAATTTTAGTCTGTAATTTCGATTTTGAACTCTCAATAGCCATGTTAATTTCTTTAATAGATGTTAATGATTTTTTCATCTCTATAAGATCAGCTTCTAAATTTTTATTTATATTTTTAAGTTCAGTCTCTTTTTCTATAGAGCTATCTAGCTTACTTTGAATTTGTGTAATTTTTAAATTTAAAATTTTTTCGTTATTAACTAAATCAGATATCTTGTTTTTAAGTTCTTTGTTTATCCTTAAGCTTTGATAATCTTTTTTTCTTAACTCAGATAAATTAAATCTTAATTCCTTAATTTCTTTTTGCTGCTCAATTATAATCTTAATCGTACTTTTTTTTACTTTTTTATTAAACAGCATATACAATTCATTAATTATTTCTTGACGATCACTATTATTTTCAAAATTAGTGATAACTTTAGAACTTTGTTTTTCCTCAATTTTTAAATTTTGATTATTTGCCGGCTCATTAGCATTTTCAAGTTCTTTTTCTAAGATGAGAGGTTTTTCAAGTGACTTTGGGTGGTGAATTAATTTCTTTTGTCTATTATTTAAGTTTAAATTTCTATTAATTTTTTGATTTGAGGAGTTTAATAATTTTTCAGATGCATCAACAATTTCTTTAATAGAAAAAATTTTAATCATATTACAACTTCAGGTTTATTTATTTGACAAAGAATGTCTAGTGAAAAAAAAGCGCTTAATGACTCATCTTTTTTGATAAAATTCTTATTGTTGTTCTATTTAAACTTTTTAAGACCAGTGATTTGAAGAAAGATCAAAAAATAAAATTAAAAAATATAAACAAAATAGAAAAGAAATTTTTTAAATTTAATAACCACTTTACAAATTCTGTTTTTAATAAAAATGACAAAAAGCTCTCATAAAACTAAAAATTTCATGCATAATCCTGGAAGAAAATTATTCTTGGAAAAAATATAAGATGATGATTTTGCATTTAGAATAGTAATAAGTAATTAAAATGACAAAAGGTTAAAGAAAATATTATTAAATTTTTTCTGATATGTGTTTTTGTGAAATGAAACAAGGCTAAAATATAAACTTGCAGTCAAGTATTTAAGATACATTAATCTTTTTTTTGAAAATTTATTTATAAAGAGTTTTTCAAAATCTTTTCTGAGATTATCTGTGTATGAAATTGGTATTTCTCTATTATTTATAACAAAATCATATCCATACAATGATTGATAAATTTTTGCGTAGTCATAGAAATTATCGCCATAAATTGTAAATTTGTCATCTAAAATCCCTCTTGGGTCGATAAAATTTATATTATTTTTATGGGATATAATATTAGTAAAGACTGGATCTCCATGAATTATAGATGGGTTTCCAAGTTTTTCTTTTTCATATTCAAGAAGTTTTTGTTGAAGATATTTAAAATTATTTTTAAGAAATTTGTTATTTAATTTTATGTCATTTTTTTTTATTCTTTCTTTAAGTTTCAAAAGATAGTTTGAATAAATATTTACATTAATTTTACTTTTAATTTTTGTATTGTGGATTTTTTTTATAGTTTTAAAAAGCTTTTCAATATGAAATGAATTTAGCTGTTCATTAATAAATAAATCCGAATATGTTTTTCCCTCTAAAAATTTATACTGATAGTAATCTTTTCCAGATTTTATTACTTTTGGGTAAAACTTTTTTATTTTACTTGGTATATTTTTTAAATAATAAATTTCAGATTGAATTTTTTTTTTATTTGTGCTTTTTTTTGTAATAATTTCTTTTGATATATTTACTTTATTAAAAGATCTTGAACTTAAATTATATTTTTTTTGGAAAAAACCACTTGCTTTGTGAAGATCTAAATTTGAGTCAATTGATAAATCATCAATATATATATCCGCATATGGTTTACCAAATATTAGTTCATGATAATTTATATTAAATTTTTTAAGTTGTTTTTTTGTCAAATCAGAAATATGAAATTTTACTTTCTCTATATTCCCATCATATGTTCTCATTCTTCTTGCGGTATAAATAATAATATAATGTCCACTTTTATATAAAAAATTTAAAAAGTTTATATTTTCCTGTATTGGTTTACATGTTTTATAATTACCCTTTGCAACTGGATAAGTGACTAAGGTATTGTCTAAATCAAAACAAAATCTTTTTTTTTCGTAATTATCAAATTCCCTAACTAACTCGGGTGTTCCAAGACAAGTAAATTTATTTATTTTTTCTGCATAAACTGACTGTTTGTTGATCAATAATTGCTTATAAACCATTGATACATAATATTCTTTGATCGTAAATTTTTTTTTTAAAATTTCATTAATTTCTTTTTTAGCTATATTCGTTGATCTAAATAGATATGCACCAACAGAGGCATCATTTGATATTTTAACTTTTTCCTCAATATCTATGAGTTTACTATTTTTAATTTTTAAATATGAATAAATTGGATCTTTTGTATAAGATTTAAAATAAAAAATTTTATTAACTTTTTTCTTTTTTGCTTTTTTAATTATATCTTCCTCATAAAAAGTGTCACCATCACAAATCAAGAACTGATGATTTTTCCTTTTAGAAAGATACTTAAATACTTTGGAAATTGTATCGCAAGGTCCTATGGTATTGCCCTCAAGTTTTATTAATATTATATTTGGATAATGAGACTTTATAAACCTACTAAAGCCAAAGTTTTCTAGTTCTGGATTGTAAATAATAAATATTTTATCTTCTTTATTTTTAATTTTAAGAGAGTCGATAACCCATCTTATTATTTCTTTGCCTTTTACCCTAATTAGGGGTTTTGGATTGTAGAAATTTTCTTCTTGAAATCTTACTCCAATTCCTCCCAGGGGTATAACTATGTTCATTTATTAAAAAATTAAGTATACGTTTCTTTATTGATCAAAATCACAATATACTGTTTTTTATACCTGTTTACAATTGTGAAAAGCAAATCACAAGGGTTTTAGCTAAAATATTAAAAATAGATCAGAAAGAGATTTTTGATGTGATTGTAGCCATGAAATTTTGCCCCAGCATGATTTTCTTCAGTTAAACAGCCTCCTCTAAACTACGCAGTTTTTAAATTAAAATATCTTTTGAGCTCTTAGGTAATTTTTTTGCAGATTTAATAAATTCAACAGGTTTACTAAAACCATATGCACCACAACAAAAATAATCACTAATAATTTTTTTTTATACTTGAAATATTACAAATTATTTTTGCTGATGAAACTTTGTAATTTTTATTGCTCTCTAAATAACATAAAATTTATTTATTTTTTTAAATAAAAAATTTACTTTTAGAGTAAGATTCTTTTTGATTAAAGATCAAATTTTAATTCCTAATAAATTATAAAATTTTATTTTTGTTAATTGAATAAATACCATTAGTATATAAAAAGAATTAGTAAAAAAATATCTTAAGAATAATCTTCTAGGTTCATGAACTAATCGAAATAACCAACCTAAACCTAAATTAATTAAAAATTGAGGGGGTTTTTTTTTATTTTTTGAGATAAAATCTACTGCGGCACCAATACCTATCATAACGCAATGAAGATCGTTATTTTTATACATCCAAAGTTCTTGTTTAGGAGCACCCAGTGCAACAAATAAAATATCAATTTTTGAGTCTTCAATATCTTTTTTTATTTTTTGTTCTTCTTGTGTTTCAAGTTTTCTAAAAGGTGGAGAATATTTATAACTAAAATTTAAATCTTTATTTATTTTTTTTAGCTCATTAATAAAATCAATTTGTACTTTATTAGTGCTACCAAGTATTCCAAAATTTAAATTTTTTTTTAATGATAATTTAATTAATTCATCTGTTAAAAAATATCCTGGTATATGATCAGTCTGTTTTCCTAATAATTTTAATGTCCAATAAATTGGTCTTCCATCAGGTATTGCTAGATCTGAATTATTAATAGCGTCTCTTATTTCTTTATTAAAATAACTCTCAACTAATCCATGGACAGCATTTACTGTAATATAAAAAGATTTTTTTTTTTCATTATCTAAATAATATTGAACTTGAGTTAAAACTTCTTCAATCTTAATATAATTTATAAAGTTTTTTAAAATTTTAAACTTTTTCATGCAATCATAAATGATTATTATTATTCTAAATAATTGCTTTAATCTATATAATTTTAAAGATTATAAATAACAAACATAGTATCAAAGTATCATAATGGAAAAAATATTTAAAGTTGGTGTAATAATTAATAGTTTTCAAATGAATAAATTTGAAAGAGATATCATAGAAAAATTAGATAATTCGAATTTAAATATAAGATTGTACGCAATATTAGAAGAAAATTTAAAAGAAAATTCAATAAGCTTTTTTATAAGAAAAATAAATCAACATGGAATACTAAGATTACTTGAATTATTTTTTTTTAAATCGTTTTTTTTTTTAGAAAAAAAATTATTAAGATTTTTTAATCCAGATATTGTTGATCTCGAAAGTAATTTTTTGTTAAACAAAAAAATCTTTTATAAGATAATAAATGTGAAACCTAAATTCTCAAAATTTAGAATTTTTTCTGATTATTCAAAAGAAGATAAGGATCTTATCACTAAAGAAAACTTAGATATTGTCTTAAGAGGAAATGTGTATGAGATATTTAAATCAAATAAATTAAATATTTCAAAATATGGTGTAATTTCTTTTCATCATGGAGATCCCATTTGGAATAAAGGTGGTCCAGCTGGTTTTTGGGAAACTTATTTTAATAAACCTGAGACAGGTTTTATAATTCAAATACTTAATAAAAATTTAGATAATGGTAATATTGTTTTTAAAGGTGAGTTAGCTACAAAAAGGTTATATACGCTTAATAAATATAATCTACTTAGAGAAAGTAATAATTATTTAATTAACGTAATTGAGAAAATTTTAATTAATCAAAAAACAACTTTTATTCAATTAAATGTTGAAAACACAACAATTTTAAAAACTCCAAACATATTTATATTAATTAAATATTTAATAAGAAAATTTCTTTTAATTACTAATTTATTTATAAAAAAATACATAAAAAATAAAAAAAATAGATGGCAGATAGGTTATGCAAGAAAAGATTTTAATAAGGTTGATTTTAAGAATACAAATAAAATTAAAAATTTAAAAAATAGATATTTTGCTGACCCATTTGTTGTTAATGAAAACAATAAAGATTTTATATTTGTTGAAGATTTTAATTATAAAACAAAAAAAGGATCTATTTCCGTTATAGAAATTGATCAAGAAGATAACCAAAAAATTTATGAAAAAATAATTAACGAAAACTTCCATATGTCTTTTCCATTCATTTTTAAATATAAAAATATTTATTATTTAATTCCAGAGACACAGGAAGCTAAATCGATAAGACTCTACAAATGTAAAAATTTTCCAGATAAATGGGAATATTCCCATGATTTAATATCTAATATAAATTGTGTAGACAGTATGGTTTTTTTATTTAAAGATAAATACTATTTGATAACAACAAAAAGTGATTATGACGATTACAGTTCACAATTGTACATTTATGAGTCAAACAGTCCAATTTCAAAAATATGGAAACCACACAGTTTAAATCCTGTCTACTTCGATTTATCAAGTGGTAGAAATGGAGGTTTAATAAAGATTAAAAACAAAAATTTCAGAGTTGTACAAAAATTTGGAATTAATCAATATGGTGATAATCAATATGGAAATGAAATTGGCATAAAGCATATTAAAAATTTAAATCTAGATATACTAGAGGAAAAATTTTTATTTGATGTTAAACCGAATTTTCAACCCAATTTAACTGGAATACATCATTTAAGCGGCATTGATAATTTCACGGTATTTGATTATTCATATTATGATTAATTTTTTTTAAAAAATACCGCATCAAACTGAAGTACCCGCCCGGTTTTACGGTCTATGAATGCAGGTGATAGATCCCAAAGTTCAAAACCCAGGTTTATGATCTTTTTATAAAGTTCCTCAAAACATAAACTATCAATGTAAAGTGACTTAAGAGACATTTCAACTTTTATACCTTCAATCTTTTCAATCATATTTTTTACTCCATTCAAAACACGATCTTCATATCCTTGTGTGTCTATTTTGAGAAAGATTTTATTATGTTCATTTACTTTAGTTAATAAAAATTGATCTAATCTTATTACTTTTATTTTTTCTTTGTTGATTATTTGGGACTCGGGTGCAGCATCAAGATGATGTTTGTTTATTTTAAGTATAGAGCTACTAACAGAGTTTTGAGAAATATTAATGATTTCAGCTTTTTCAATGTCTCCAGCCGCATAATTAAAAACTTTCCATTGGTTATCTTTAGATGATTTTATTTTTAATTTTTCAAATGCATCACTTAAGGGTTCAAGACTAATAATAACATCATTATAATGAATATTTCTTAAATATTCTCCATATTCTCCATCATTTGCACCTACATCAACTATACAATTAATCTTTTTATACCATAAAAAATGTTTAAATCTTTTGTCGAATTTGGTAAATTTTCTTTTAATTTCTAGACCAAATTTGTTGAGAATAAAATTTAAAAAACTTTGAATAAATTTTAAGAATTTCCTTATCAATATATTAATTTTAATTTAAATTGCTCAATTTTGTATCAATAAACAATAATAATATATAATTCGAAAAATTGAAATAAAAAAATATATGATCGGAGAAAAAAATCTTACTATTGTGATGAATGGAAGATATGAAAAAGATACAAAAATTAATTTATTAAAAGTTAGAAAAATTTTTTCAAAATCTCAAATAATTTTATCTACTTATAACGAGGCATTAATAGATAAACAAATCTATTCTGAAAATTCTATAGAATTAATAATTAATAAAGATTATGGTGATTATAAAGAGTTTTCTGATAATCCAAAAAATTTATTTAGAATGATGATTTCATTTTATAAAGGATTAAAAAATTCTAAAAATAATATTGTTTTGAGATTAAGAACTGATTACTCAATAAATAAATGCTTTAAGAATCAATTGAAAAAAATTAATATAATCGAAAAAAAAATTTTATTTGAAAAAAAGTCAATTAACTTACAAACAATCTACTCAACTAATGCAGCGCATCTAGATTACGATAATTTTCATTTTTCAGATCAGGTAATATTAAGTTCAAAAAAACAATTAAAAGACATGTATTATGTTAACAAAAAAAAATTTCTTAATAAAAAAGATTTTTCTAGTTACCCAAAAATTCATGGCAAGTGGGGTAGCATGCTTGCATCTGAACAAATTATATGGATAAATTTTCTAAAAAGAAAATTTAAAATTAAAGATGCTTTTAAAATTTACAAAAGTAGAAATCTTCATAATCAGATATCTAAAAATATAATAATTATGAATAATGATAACTTTGTTATTCCTAAGAGATTAAATAATTTAAGAATTTGGATTAGATTTTATGCAATGAATAACTACAATATTCTAGCAAAAATTTTAAGGTATTTTTATTTTATTAAAAATAATTAAGAATAAACTCTACGTATTTTTTCTTTCCAGGTAAATTTTCTAGCTCTTAATATACTTTTGCTAGACATTTTATTGTAAGCAATTGGATTTAGATACAATTTGATTAATGATTTTGTTAAATTTTTCACAATTAGTTCTTGATTTTTTTGATTAGATATTACTTTTATACCAGAATTGTTCGTAACAAGAATATTTGGACCCCCAATATCTAGAACTGCACAAGGAATTCCTTTACTCATAGCTTCTAATGTTACGTATGATCCAGAATCTCTTAAAGCTGGCATTAAAAGAACATGATTTTTAATAAGTGATTTTAAAAAAAATTTTCTATTAACTTTTTTATGTAAATAAATTAATTTATTAATATTATGTTTCTTAGAAAAATTATAAATATATTGTTTTAATTTTCCATCCCCATATATATTAAGCTGGCAACTGATTTCTTTGCTCAATTTAAGAAATGTGTTCATTAATATCCTAATTCCCTTGATATTGATTAAATTTCCAGCAAAACATAGCTTTAAAGTTTGGTTTTTTTTAATTCTTTTAGGCCTGATATTATTGTTTACCTCCATACCAATAGCTAACAAATTTGATATCTTCTTATGAAAAATTTTTGGGATATAATTTTTTGTTTCATTTGAATTAACATAAATTTTTTTTGATTTATAAAATGCTAAATTCATTAAAGGAGAAAATTTAATATATAAGTTACTTAAATCTCTAATAAATTCTTTAACATTACCAAAAAAACCAAATTTTTTTCTCAATTTTAAAGGTACAGTATCTCCACCTGATAATGGACCAAATATAAATGGAATATCATAAAAAATTAAAAAACTTGGAAATCTATAACTCACGTAAGTAACGTGATGTATAAAATCAAACTTAATCTTTTTGACATAAGAATGAGCTTTAAAAAAAATTCCTAATTGCCATAGAAGATAATATAAATATGAGTTCTTACTAAACTTTGGCTTTAAAATTGACAATAAAATTTTAGAAAGATCGAAATATATAAAGTGTAAATTTTTGATTTTTTTATTTTTTATATAATTTTCTATTGATTTTCTTTGATTTGATCTTGTTATTACATAAACAGTATGTCCTTTTTTTACTAAATTTATTGCCCAACTCCACCCTACTTCAGATTCAGATCCTTTATTTGGCTCACAAGAATAAGAAGATAATAAAATTTTATATTTCATAATTTTTTATCAGATATTTAAGAATTTTTTTAGTGTCAGTAAAATTTCTACAAACAATAGAATTCTTAAATTTTTTTGATAGCTTATTATAAGCTCTAACTTGTTTAACTAAAACTTTATATTTTACTTCTTTCTTTCTTTTCCATATGACCGATGGATGGTTAATTGCAATGACCCAAAGATCAGGCTTTGGAAATAATTTCAAAATTGAGTTAGTTAGTTTCTTATTTAATTTGAACCTATATCTAACTGGGTCGATTAAAATATCATAAGCATGTCTGTCAAAAATAATTATTTTTTTGGATATATTTTTTATTAAAATTAAAAAAAAATGGTACTTAATTAACCAATAAAATAATTTTAAAAAAGAAGTAAACTCTGATCTCGGCATTTTAGAGTGTGGATTTGAGACAATAATAGGTTTCTTTTTCTTAAAAAAATTTGGATACAAGTGATAATTAACTAAATTAATTTTTTTTTTTTTTAAATTTTGACTAATTTTTTTTATATATGTACTTTTTCCAGCACCATCAGGTCCAAGAAAAGCTAAGATGATAGTTTTTCTTAACATTTTAATCTTTATTAACTTCTTTAAAGTAGTTATGATAAATTATAATTAAGACAATAAATTGTGACACATACATACCAGAAACAAAACCATAAATCTTAAATTCCTTTATAATTAAACTTGAAAATAATATTGCAATTATTGAAGAGCAAAAAAATGCCACAAAAATTGAAAATGTTTTTGAAAGAGCTCTCAAAGCATGCTGTGGAAAATATTGCATAAATGTTAGAGGTAATAAAAAAGATAAATATATTAAAACATAATATTGAGACGAAATTTCAGAACCAAAGATTAAATTTAGTAAAAATTCTGAAAAAAATGAAATTAATAAACTTATTATCAATACTAAAAATATTCCGTTAATAGTTATTTTATTAATATAGTTCTTTAAAAAAGAAATACTATTTACTCTATATATTTTAGATATTTTCACTGAATAAATATTTTCTATAGTTTGAAATATCAAGTTAGCAACATTAAGAATCGACTGGCAACATCTAATAACACCGAGATAATAAGGTCCTAAAATAACTCCAGCGTTAATTATCCATAAATTGCCTGAAAACCACTGAGTTATTGATGTTAATAACAGCCATTTAGAGATAATCCAATTTTCTTTATGTGAGTAGAAAAAACTTTTTAAATTAAATCTAATTTCTTTTTTCAAATCATAAAAAAAGAATGTACATAGTAAATTTGCATATATTAAAATTAAAAACACGTTTTGAATATCTAAATTATTAGAATAGATAAAATAAAATAATAAAGAGAAAGTTAAAATACAATAAACTACATCAACAATAATCAATTTTTTAATATAAACTCTACATACATATATTTTTCTAAAAAAAAGAAAAAATTGAGAAAAAAATACTAAAAGACAAAAAGATAAATAAAATGCATTTATTTTATAAATAAAAAACAAATTAAAAAAAAATTTAAAGAAAATTATTAATAATAAAAATAATAAAATTGAAAATATTATCTGATTTATCAATACAGATCCTAAATAAGTTTTTAAATCAGAAGTGACATCTTTTTTAGCAGAATTTGTTAACATTGGGGATATAATGTATGATAATTGTATAGAATTAATTAAAAGCAAAAAAATCCAAAAAAAACTGAATACGCCAAATTCAACAAGACCCAAAAATCTTACCAAGATTACTGTCAATAAGAAATTTGAGAAACTAACTATAATCTGATCAAGTAAAAATAGATTAATTTGATTATACTTTTTTATAAAATTAAACATTTTTACGATGAAATAAAACTTTATTTTTACTTAATAATTTTTTTATAACCATATCAATGATATTAATTTTTTTATTAGATTTATTTAATGATAAAATTAAATTTCTTCTTTCCAAGTATTTATATTTCCTAAAGTAGCCTATATTTTGAAAATACTCCCAATCATCAATAAGATTAGATTTTTTTAAACTATTTAAATTTAATTTAATTTTATCTTTGTAATAGAATGGAATTGTTAATGCTAAACCAGTTGGTTGTCTGAAATATAAAAGATAATATTCATACATTCTTGAAAAAAATTTATAAATTTTAAATGGATTTTTGATTAAATAATTCAAAAAAAATAATTTTTTGTAAAAAAATATATAAATTTGAAAAAAAATAAAATTATTTTTTTTTAAATTAATTCTAATTTTACTTAATAAAAAAATCTCTAATGGAAATTTTTTTTTAAAAATGTTATTGAATCTTATCTTTAAAAAATTTTTTCTATATTTTTTAATTTTTTTTAAGTTTTTATTCTTAACTTTTAAAAGTTTTGAAATCTGAAAAATATTGTAAGTAGCAGATATATTTTTGGGAAGAACTTTTATATCGTTTTTAATTTTTATAAAATTATCTTTAGAAAATTTAAAATATGGCAAACTTAAAATTAACATTGATTTAAAAAAATCATATTGTAAAAAAATATTATTTCTCTTGTCATAAAAATAAAAAATATCAATTCCATTTTCTTTTTCAAAGTTTTTACATTTGCTTTCATCATAAACTAAGAATGACCAATTATATTTTTTTGCTGCAGTAACTAAGATTTTTTTGATTTTTTGTAAATTATTATAATAAAAAATATCTACATCACTTTTAAAATACGGAAAATTTTCATAATTACGCCCAATAGCATAGTCAACTTTCTTTTTTTTAAATTCATTAAAAATGAAAATTGTAGTTTTTTCTTTTTTTGTTAACAATTGAAAATTTTATGTTAATTAATTAATATTATGAGTAGTTCTAAAATATCAATAATAATCCCTTGTTACAATGGAAAAACATTTTTAGAAAGTACAATTGAGAGTGTACTTAATCAAACTTATAAAAATTTTGTTTTATTTTTACTTGATAATGGCTCTACTGATGACTCTCATAAAGTTATGCTTCATTACAAAAAAAAAGATAAAAGAGTTAAAGTAATCAAATTTAAAAATAAAACATCAAGAGCCAAAGGGGTAAATTTTGCTGTTAAAAAATGTAAAACTAAATTTATTTCTATACTTGATGCAGATGATTTAATGTTTAGTAAAAAAATTGAAATACAATTAAAATATTTAAAAAAAAATCCTAAGATCGATGTTTTGGGTACTTTATGTGATTACATTAATATAAATGATAAGAAATCTGTAGGAAAAAGTGCACAAAACCTTTTTAAACACAATGACTGTTTTCGCTTAATTGATCAAAATAGAATTATTGCCATCGTTGCCCCATCTGTAATAATTAAGAGAGATATTTTTTTAAAATTCAATGGTTTTCGTGAAGAATATTGGCCTGCAGATGATGCTGATCTTTGGACTAGAATTGCTCAAATGGGATTTTGTGTCTATGCTTTGCCTGAAGTTTTACTTTCTTATAGAGTACATAAAAACTCAATAACCACCTCTAATTTTTTTTTTTCTAGATTAAAAAGTTTGTGGGTAAAAGAAAATTTAATTTTAAGAAAAAAAAATAAAAAAGAGATTAATTACAATCATTTTTTATCTAAATTTAATCGAAAATCAATTTTTTTCAGAATTAAGGAATATTTGGACGCCTTATCTGATCATTGGTTTAGGGCTTCAATTATTCAAATTATAAATAAAAATTATATTAAATTAGCATTTATTTTTTTTCTTAGCTTTTTAAGCAATCCATATCGATTAATTAAAAAAATTGTATATAGGTTTTTTATACCTAATAATTTAAAAAAATTTTAATTTGATTTGAGTAAAATTTAAATAATTTATTACTATTTTTCAAATTAAATGAAGAAATAATTTTATATTTTTTATTTATATTTTTAGCTTGTAGAAAAAAATACTTTTGTTCGTAAAAATAAAATAAAATATACATTAGTAATTGATTATTATCTAATTTTATGTCTAAAATCTTAAGATTAAATTTAATATAATAGATCAAGATTTTGTTGTAATTTAAATTATAATTTAAATATTTTAGTTTATTTGTAACAGGACATATAAGCCAATGCAAAATATCATAAATAAAAATTCTTTTTTTGGAAAAATATTCTAAATCATATATTCGGTTAACTTTAGAATTTTTAATACTATTCCATGGCACAAAATCTCCATGACTTAGTGTGATATTCAATTTTTGATTTTTAAACTTTTCTAAAATTTTTTTAAAGTCATTGTCTTTTTTTAAATCAAAATTATAAATATTTTTAAAATTGCTCTTTAAAATTGTAAAATATTTGTCTATTTTAATTGGATAATGTTTAAATTTATCTTTAATAAAAAAATCTTTTAGTTCAAAATATTTACCATTATTACCATCTACATAATTAATTTTGGAAATGTAACAATCTTTATCTTTCAAAATATTCTGGAAATTTACTATTTTAAAATGAACATTTCTATTTTTTAAAAATTTATACGACTGTGCTTCATTATTAAATAAATTAGAATTAAAATCATCAAATGAAAATTTTAATAGATATTTAATTTTTTTTTTTATATAAAAAAAACCAATATATTTTTTGTTATTGAGTTCAACTAGATAGTATTTATCATAAGATAAATTTAGTTTTTCTAATTTTTTTTTAATTTTTTCTTCATAATTCATTTATTTTTTCACTAATTGTTCTGTTGTAAGCACTTAAAAGTTTTCTATAATTTTGATCCTCACTGTAATTAATATTAAATTCTTTAAATGCATTATTTACTATTATTTCTCTTTCATTATCATGATTTATAGCCCAAATTATTTTTGAATATAGGTCTTTAAAACAACCAGTTTTGAAAAGAATGCCATTATATTTATTTTTTATTACTGAACTCATTGTCCCATGGTTAGAGGCTATTACGAGAGTTTTGTTTCTAAAGGCTTGAAGCATGGACATGCCCATAGTTTCATAGCATTCTGATGGAAAAATTAAAATCTTAGATGTTAAAATTTGATGTTCAACATATTTAATATCTTTTCTTTTGTGAAATATTATTTTATTTGGAAACTTGTTTTTTTTTATTAATTTATTAAGTAGCGGCCCGTCACCATATATATTTAATTTTATATCAATATTTTGCCATGCTTTAATTAATGTTAATATACCTTTTTCATTTGAAATTAATCCTGCGTATATAGCTTGATTTTTTTTATTTTTATAATCTTTTGAATTTACCTCAATATTTTCAAGAGAATGTGGTTTTATAATTATCTTTTTTTCAGGAATGCCTATATTTAGAAATTGTTGTTTTGAGAAATTTGTGAACACAATAAATTTATCTATTTGAAAAAATAGCTTTTTATTTTTATTGAATATTTTTGAAATTATAAAAGACAAAATTTTTGAATTTTTAAAAAAACCATATTTAAAAAAATTTTTATCAAAAAAATTTAATTCACTTAATATTGATCTAAAATTATGCAAAGACATTATAATTGGTATGTTTCTTTTTTTATAAAAATCTATTACGGAGTATGTCCACAAGGGAAATAAATCATGTATGTGAACTATGTCTGGAATATAATTTTTTATTTCTTTTTCTAAAATTTTTAAACTTTTTTTTGAGTAAGAGAGATTAATTAAAGTATGAGTAATATCTTTAACATTTTTAATTTCATCTAAATTATATCTATTTAATTGTTTCACTTCATGTCCATTTTTAATTAACATCTTCTTTTCTAAATTTAAAATAACATCTTCCCCACCAGTAATTTTTTTAAAATTATGTATTTGTAAAATTTTCATTATACCTTTTTTCTAATATGTATGTTTATAAGAGATAAAATTAACCAAAATAATCCAAATGTTGCATAGGAAGGCATTACAGATGATGCGTTAATTAAATTATTTGAAATCAAAAATAAGAAAATAACAAATAATAAAAAAAAATTAGAATTAATTAATTTCTTAATATTTTTAATAAAGTATAAAATAGGAAAGATTGTTAATAATATATAACACACAAATGATATCCACCCTCCTTCAACCAATATTTGAAGATAAGCGTTATGAGCTGTGCCAATGTTCTTTGAATCTAAACCATATTGATCAAAGACACCTATTAAAGTCGGAAAGATTCTTTTAAAACCTGTTCCAAGACCATAACCAAATAAATTGTCATTCATTTGGTCAAAAACCCAATATGAAATTAAATCTCTTCCACTTAGTGAGAACGGATCTTTTTGCCCTCTGGTAAGGAAATTTATTATTTCTGAAAAATATATTAATGTTAACACAATTAAGAAGAAGATAAAAAAATAGAATATTGATCTTTTTCGAAAGTTATCACTTTTATCTTCATTATCTAAATAAAATACTTTACATAAAATTATAAAAGTAAAAAAAATTGTTGACCACCATGTTGATCTTGAATACGCAAAAAAAATCATACAAGCTGAAATAATTAAACATACTTTATTTAAAAAATTTTTTGAACCAATTATAATCATATACAAGCTAATTAAAAAAATTACTGGGCATATAATTAAAACGTTTACAATTCTGCCTCCTGATATTCTGCTTTCAGTTGCAACATATCCATTGGTAAAAATATTTAAGAATATTACAATTAACAAAAGTATAAAAAAGATATTTCTAATTAACTCATATATACTTATTATGTTTTGGTTATTTAAATCTTGAAAAATGTTTTTTGAATAATAATAAGAAAAAATTCCTATAAAGTACAAAAATGTATATGCCAAACTTGTTACAATCTCATTAGATAATAAACTAGAAATAAATAGTGAGATTAAAGTAAAAAAAATAACTACATCATATATATCTCTATTATAGTGAATACTTTTAGGCATATTTTTTATCATCAAATAAAATGCAGTAAAATATGCTATAATCTGTATTATAATCCAAATATCTATATTTGCTTCTACAATATTAGTATCTACTGACATTTTCCTAAATGCAGGTGGGCCCGATAGTAAAATAATAAATGGTAAAAATTTTAAACTTAAAAGTTTCAATTACTAATCACCTTTATATTTAATAAGTGCATAAAAAGTTTTAAATATAATGTAAAAATCCAGCCATATAGTCCAATTATTTAAATACCATAAGTCAAATTCCATTCTTCGTTTCATTATACTTGGTTCTGGAGTTGCTCCTCTAAGTCCATTAACTTGTGCCCAGCCTGTTAATCCTGGATTACATTTGTGTCTTTTTAAAAAGTTAAAAAATAAATTTGAATAATGGATATCATGCTCAACCATATGTGGTCGTGGACCTACTATAGACATATCTCCAGTTAAAACATTAAAGAATTGAGGTAATTCATCTACACTATATCGTCTGATAAATTTTCCAATTTTTAATAATCTTTGATCATCTTTTGTTACTTGTTTTGTTTTATCAAAACCTGTTTTTTTTAAAGATCTTAATTTATAAATTTTAAATCTTCTGCCATCCCAACCGGTTCTGTTTTGTGTAAACATAATAGGAAAGCCATCTTCTAAATATATGGCAATACTAGATATCAGTAAAATTGGAGCAGATATAATTAAAAATATGGTAGATAAAATCTTATCAATTAATATTTTAATAAACAAACTAATACCATAAAACCTTGAATACTCAAAAAATTCATATTTATACTTATTTCCTAAAAGTTTATCACCTTTAAGATTTATATTGTCTTCCAAATTAATACTCAGTGTGTCAACAGAAAATTGAATAATTTTATTAAAAGCTTTATCTTTTTTTTTATCTTTTGCATTCATAATCCAAATTTGACCCAATGAATGATATTCTAAAATAGATCTTATATCTTCATCTTCATTAAAAATAGGAAATTTAAATTCACTTCTAATATATTTTATATCGTGATTTTTTAAATCTGTAATTAAGCAACATTTAAATACCAAAATTTTTTCAAATTTTTCTTTTAATATTTTTTTTATCTCACTATATGTACCAACTAGCATTATATTTTTTTGAATAATATTTTTATTAATCAAATTTCGATAAAGATTATTAAAGTATAATTTTGATATTGATAAGATGATTAATAAGTAAACAATAAGACTCAAAGTAATTAAATGAATTTCAAAATTTATTTTAAAAATGAAATAAATAAAAAATAATATTATGTTAGCTAATATAAAACTTACTACATCTTCTTTTAAAAAAGATATAAAATTTGTTTGATATATTTTTTTTTTTGAATGAAAAGAAATTACAAAAAACAATATTGATAGTAAGATTGAATATATAAAATATTTAGAGTCATGAAAAATCTCAAAATTTAATAAATCATAAATAGTATTTTTTTCCAAAATTGAAAAAAAAAATATGGAGATGAATAAAATTAATGACTTTGTAAAATTAATAAATAAATAGTATCCATAATCATCGTTTTGAAAAACTTTTTCTAATCTGAACATTATTAGGTTCTAGTATAGTAATCTGGAGTATAACTATAATAATAGCTATAGTAACTATCTTTTGAAGTATCTAAATCATTAACAATAATTCCATTAATTTTAGCTCCCACGTTTTGAATTTTTTTAATAGATGACATAAAAGAAGCTGTCCTTGTTTCTTCTGATCTTATTACAAATAAATTATAGTCTGATGATTGAGTTAAAATAAGAGTATCTGATACAGGTTGAACTGGTGGTGAATCAACTATTACGTAATCATATTGTAATTTTAAAACATCTAAAAATTTTTTGATTTGGTCTTTACTTACAATATCTGACATATCAAACCTTTTTTCACCCGACGTAATAATATCTAATTCAGTTCCTGGAACTTTAAAAATAGCATCTTTTAAATTTGCAGACCCTGATATTATTTCACCTAGACCTAATATTTGTTTATCAAATTGATAAAAACCATTTAAAACTGAAGGTCTTCTAATATCTGCTTCAATGAATAAAACTTTGTTTGTTTTCTCAAGAGATAAAGCCAAATTAAAAGCATATGTAGTTTTTCCCTCCGAAGGATTTGAAGAAGTGACCATGTAACTTTTATTTTTTTCAAACTTCGATTCTATAATTGCTCTTGAGGATCTTATTGCTTCAGAAAAACTAGACGCACCATCTTCAATAAACATTTGAAGAATATGAAATCCTCTTTTTAATTTTTCTACTCTAGGCAATATTCCAATTTGAGGGATATTTAATGAATCAATTGCTTCTGGGCTTTTTATGACTGAAGAATTCATTTCTCTAAAATATAACAATCCATAAATTCCCATAAAAGAAATTATAAACACGATTAAAAAATTTTTTTGAGGTGTTGGATAAAAATGTTCTGAAGGTAGATTGGGGCTTTCAATGGTTTTTAATTTTGATACTTGTAAATTTTGTGCTTCATTAGTTTCTTTAACTCTTTGTAAAAATGACTCATATAATTTTCTACTACTCTCAAGTTCCCTTGAAAATTTTAACATCCCAGATTCTTTTTCTTCTAATATTCTTAGTTCATCAGTAACTTTTTGAAGTTCTTCTTCAGATAGATTTATAAAATTGTTAATGTTACTAAGCTGAAATGCTTTTTGTTGAATATTTTCATCTAAAATTTTATCTAATTGAGTTTTAAGACTATCATTTTGTTCTTTGGCTTGAATAATTTTTGGGTGTTTATCTGTATAAATTAGCAATAAAGATTGCATGTTACTTTCATTAGCATTTAAAGTATTTTTTATATTTGAAATTTCTTCTCTAGATCTTAAATCTTCTATAGCAAGCAATGCATCAACATCACCTTCTGCCACTTTAATTGAAAGTAAATCATTCTGTTGCCGCTGGTAACTTAATTTAGCATCAATTATTCTTGCAGAAATAGACTCTATTTCTTTTATTTTTAATTGTTTTACATTTCCTGTATCAACTAAATTATTTTCTTTTTTATAATTTGATAGTTTTTTTTGGGCAATATCCATTTGCACAACAAGGTCTTTAAGTCTCTCTGTTATTTTTTGATTTGCATAATTAGTTATTTTAATTTTACTATCAATCTCGTACCTTTGATAAGACTCAATTATAGATTGTAATGCTATTTGCGAAAGCCTTGGGTTTATTGATATAAATGACAACTCTAAAACATCACTTCGTGGAACATTTTTAACTGTAAAGTTATTAGTCAAAGCTTTTTTTAAAAAAATATCATCAATTTTTTTTTCTCTTTTAAAAATTCTTTGAAAAAAATTAGGTGTATTTTTGGAATAAAGATTTTTAAAGTTCATTAAATTTTTTTTATCTTTAATAATATATTCTAAGACTTCATCACTTTTTAAAATTGCCATTTGGTTGTTAATTCTATTCATCCGTGACTCAACTGAATAAACTTCTTCAATATTTACGATATTATTGTCATCAGCCTCTATGACAATAATTCCTTTACTTAGATATTTTTTTTCTTGGTTTAGAGAAACAAATAAAGCAAGCAAGGAGACAATTAATGATAAGATAATCAAATTCTTAATATTTTTTTTTGCAACTAGAAAAAAAAACTTTAAATCTCCAACATCAAAAATATTTATTATAGAATTAATTCTCTCAATCATTTAAATAATTACTTATTTCTTTTATATGGAAATTTCAATAAATAGTGAGATAAACACTACAAAAGTAACAAAAAATATATATATTCAAGCTTATTCATTAACTATTAAATAAAAGATATTATAAAGTTTAAGATCATGCTTTTTTTAAATAAAAGTTTTAAGATTATA
>MDSV01146805.1_pt1 | contig 20280 bp, 26 predicted proteins | sample 810851 | NCBI WGS metagenome assembly MDSV01 (sample SAMN05326640, study PRJNA326480) | marine metagenome | isolation source: seawater | place: Atlantic Ocean: North East | collected 2012 | reverse complement strand
TTCTTGGAACAATGAATGGTCCCATTAATTTTGGAGTTTTAGCTCTAGTTTTATCTGCTGCTAAAATGACATTTTCAATTGATGGACCACCCGAACCCATGACTATTCCTGTTTTAAAGTTACTTACTTCACTTTCCTCTAATCCAGAGTCTTCGATTGCCTCTTTCATAGCTATATAATTATAAGCAGAGCCTGATCCCATAAATCTAATGGTTTTTCTATCTACATAATCTGACAGATTTATGTTTGGCTTACCATGAACATGGCTTCTCAAATTGTGCTCTTTGTATTCTTCACTGAATGTTATGCCAGACTTTGAATGTAATAATGATTGATGTACTTCTTCTTGGTTATTACCCAAACAAGAAACAATCCCTAATCCTGTAATTACCACTCTTCTCATTATTTAAATAAACCTACTTTTAAACTTTCTGCTGAGTATATTTTTTTATCATCTGCTAAAACTAATCCATTAGCAAGACCAACAGTTGTTCCTCCCGGGGACATAATTTTTTTCATATCAATCACATATTTAACGTTTTTCACATTTTGTAAAACTTCACCAGTAAATTTTACAGTACCCACTCCTAGAGCCCTTCCTTTTCCAGGATTTCCTAACCAACCTAGATAAAAACCTACTAATTGCCACATAGCATCAAGACCTAAACACCCAGGCATAACTGGGTCTTCTTTAAAATGACAATCAAAAAACCAAAGATCATCTTTTATGTCTAATTCAGCTTTTAATGACCCTTTTTTGAAGGCTCCGTTATTCTCATTAATTTCTGTTATTCTATCAAACATGAGCATTGGAGGAAGTGGTAATTTTGCATTTCCAGGACCAAAAAGCTTACCATTACCGCAAGTTATAAGGTCATCATATGAATATGAGTTTTTTTTCATATATTTTGAAACCCTTAATACTTGATTTATTAACAATATAATATACAAATAGTTTAGAATTATTATAAATAAGTATGAACTTTAACACTGAATTTGTTAATAAACTTAGAATATCTGGATTAAGACCTACTAAACAAAGAATTAAAATATGTGAAATTCTTTTTAATAGGGAAAAAACCTTTCATTTCACAATAAATGATCTTTCAAAAATGATAAGTGAAAAATTGAATGAAAAAATATCTTTAGCAACTATTTACAATACTATTCATGCTTTTAAAGAAAAGGGTTATTTAAAAGAAATTTCGATTAATAGTGATAAAAGCTATTTTGATACCAATACCTCAATTCATCATCATTTCTATGATGAAGACACTAATCAGTTAATTGATTGTAATGAGGATGATATTGATGAAGTTAAAATAAATAATAATTTAACTGGAAAAAAAATCAATTCTGTTGAAGTTTTAGTTAAAGTTGCGAGTAATAATCAAAATCAAAATTAATATAATAAAATCAATCACTTAAAATACTTATTATAATAATTCTAAACTATTGACTTATAGTTTAGAATCATTATATATTTAAAAATCATTAATTAAGGAGAAATATATGTCATTAAAAGGTACAAAAACTAAAGAAAATTTAGAAGCAGCTTTTGCAGGAGAAAGTCAAGCTAATAGAAGATACCTTTATTTTGCTCAAAAAGCAGATATTGAAGGTTATAACGATGTAGCAACAGTATTTAGATCTACAGCAGAAGGTGAGACCGGTCATGCTCATGGGCATCTTGAATTTCTAGAGGAAGTAGGTGATCCTGCAACAGGTTTACCTATTGGAGAAACGAAAGCAAATTTAGAGTCAGCTGTACAAGGGGAAACACATGAGTATACAGATATGTATCCAGGAATGGCCAAAACTGCAAGAGAAGAAGGCTTTGAAGAAATTGCTGATTGGTTTGAAACATTGGCAAAGGCTGAAAAATCTCACGCTGGCAAATTTCAAAAAACACTGGAATCAATTTCTTAATAGAAAAATTATGGTGAGTGAATTCTCACCATAAGACGAAAATTATATCAATGAGTAAAGAAGGCAGTATTGAAGCGCCGATAAGACATCCAATAGACTTCGAACATCCTAATTTTTTAAACCCTGATAAATTAGATGCTGAGATGAGAAGAGCCTTTGATATTTGTCATGGTTGCAGAAGATGTTTTAATCTATGTGACTCATTTCCGAAGTTGTTCGATATGATTGATGAGTCTGAAAATGAAGATGTAGATAGTTTAAAAAGTGAACAATTTGAACCAGTAGTTGATGCATGCACATTATGTGATATGTGCTTTATGACCAAGTGTCCATATGTGCCACCTCATGAATTTGACTTAGATTTTCCACATTTAATGTTGAGATACAGAACTGCGCAAAAAAAACTTGGTAAATTAAATAAAATTCAAAAAGAATTAGCACATGTAGATAGAAATGGAAAAATTGGTATAATGTTTTCAAGATTCCTCAATTGGGTATCAGATATTAAAAATAAATTTATTAGAAATTTATTAGAAATAATAATTGGAATCGATAGAAGAGTTCGTCTACCAAAATATAATTCTGAAACATTTTCAAATTTTTTTAAAAAAAATAGAGATAAGATTAATTTTGAAACTTCTCAAAAAAATAGAAAAGTTGTTATATATACAACTTGTTTTGTTAATTTTAATAAAAAAAATACAGGCGTAGCAGCTTTAAAAGTTTTGAAAAAAAATGGTGTCGAGGTACAGGAAGCTTATCCTGGATGCTGTGGGATGCCTTTTTTGGAACAAGCAGACCTACCAAAGGTAGTTGAACAAGCAAAAAAAATATCAAAAGATTTGCTAGAATGGGTAAACAAGGGGTACAAAATAATAACTTTAACAGCAAGCTGTGGTTTAATGCTTAAGTTTGAATGGCCCTTATTACTTCCAAATAATGATGATATAAAAAGATTATCTATAAATGTGATGGATATTGATGAATATATTGTTGATATATCTAAAAATGAGGGTTTAGTTGATGGGTTAGAAGCAATTGATGGTGGTGTAACAGTACATCATGCTTGTCATGCAAGAGCCCAAAATATGGGCAATAAAGCTAGAGATATGTTAAAATTAATTCCCGATATTAAAATAGATGTAGTTGAAAGATGTGCAGGACATGGTGGAACTTTTGGTGTTATGAAAGAGACGCATCATTTGGCAAATAAAGTAGGAAGACCCACAGCTAGACAAATTAAAAATAAAAATAATAAGTATATGGCATCAGACTGTCCTCTTGCAGGAAAACATTTGAAACAATTAGAACAAGACACTAATATTTCTAATGATGAGGCACTACATCCCATAGAGTTACTCGCAAAAAGTTATAGATTATAATAATGAGTAAAGAAGAAAAACAAATTCGAAAAGAAGACATCATGCCAATGGATGTTTATATTAAAAATAGAAAAGAATTAAGAAAGAATATTGTTAACTTCAAGAAAGATAGAAGAATTGCACTTGGTCCTTATGCAACTTTTTATTTTGAAAGTTTTGAAACAATGTTAGCTCAAGTTCAAGAAATGCTTTATATTGAAAAAGGGGGAGACGAACAGCTTAGAGATGAATTAGCAGCTTATAATCCATTAGTACCGAATGGTAAAGAATTAACGGCAACTTTGATGTTCGAGATAGACAACCCAGTATCTAGAGCATCATTTCTTAATAAAGTTGGAGGAATTGAGGATAAAGTTTTTATAAATGTTGATGGAGATACTATAATGGCTTCCCCAGAAGAAGATGTTGATAGGACTTCCTCAAATGGTAAAGCTTCATCAGTTCAATTTATTCATTTTAAATTTACAGACGAACAAATTCAAAAGTTTAAATTAGATGGAGCAAATGTTGAACTTGGTATAAATCACAGAGAATATTTTCACACTACGAAATTGAGATTAGAAAACATTAATTCACTATCTTCAGATTTTAATTAATAAGATCCCCATATATCTTTGTTTATTATCCATCCTTCATAAGTATTAGACACTATTTTACACCATTTTTTTTGGCATTTTTCTATTATTAAAAGCTTACCTTTTTTAATTAGCGCGACTGGTTTTGAAAACAAAGTTGGATTTGCAAATAAAATTATTTCTTTTTTTGCTATTACAGAGCTATTTTTTTTTAATTGAGAGATATGGATCCATCCACTATTATTTTTAAAATCAATTATTCTTCTAAAATTTTCTTTTTTATCAATTTGCTTTACTGGTAAATTAATTTTGTTGTAAATATATTTTATATCTGAATCAAAACTTGGACCGTAACGAACATTAACTTTATTCTTTTTTAAAGAAAGAAATGTCTCTTCAGCTAAACTAGAGGAAAATAAGAATACTGTAAAAAATAATATATAAAATTCTCGCATAATTTATTATTATTATCTTCTCTTAATAAATTTCACCTTCCTAAAGTTTAAATTAAGCAAATCTATTATTAGAATATGACTATTTAGATCCTTGCCTATTTTTAATATCTTTTTTAGAACTTCGTTTGCTTGCATACTACCAATAATCCCAGCAACAGTTCCTAGTATTCCCTCATGTTCACAATTTAATATTTCATCTGAAATAGTATCTTCCTGAAAAAAATTTCTAATACATGGAGTTTTTTGATCTTGAAAATCGAAAGTAAAAATTTGTCCATCAAATCTACTTATAGCTCCTGTTACCAGAAATTTCTTCAATGATTTACAAAAATCATTTATTAAAAATTTAGTTTCAAAATTGTCAGTACCATCTATAATATAATCATATTTCTTGATTATTTTGCTACAATTATGTTTATTAAGTAATATTTTATAACAATCCACTTTTGTTTTTGAATTAATTTTTTTTAACTTTTTTTTTGCCACAAAAACTTTAAATTTTTTTAAATCTCGAATATCAAAAAGGCTTTGACGATGAATATTTGATAGATCAACTTTATCTATATCAACAATTCCTATTGTACCCACACCTGCCCTTGTTAAAAGTTCTGCTGCTGGACATCCTAATCCGCCCATACCAACAATTAAAACTTTAGATTGGATTATCTTTTTTTGTCCTAAAATTCCAATATTTTTTAAAATGATTTGCCTTGAGTATCTCTCAATTTGGTTATTATTTAATTTTGAATTCATTTTCCAGTTGAACCAAACCCACCATCTCCTCTAATCGTATCTGGAAGCACATCAGTTTCTTCCAAATCTATTTTGGTTACTGGTGCTAAGATCATTTGAGCAATTCTGTCTTTATTATTTATTAAAAAATCAGTATTTCCATGATTATAAAGTATAACTTTAATCTCACCTCTATAATCACTATCAATTGTACCAGGTGTATTTAAAACACTAATATTATTTTTTGCCGCTAAACCAGATCTTGGTCTTATTTGAATTTCAAATTCAGGTGGAAAAGCAACAGAAATACCAGTTGGAATCAAGCTCGATGTATTAGGTTTTATATTTAAAGGTTTTTTAAGAAATGCCATTAAATCCATCCCTGAAGCACCTTTTGTTTTATAAATTGGAAGTTCTACTGATGAGTCTAATTTTTTTATAAGAACTTTCGTCATTAATTTAATTGATCAATTATTCTATCAACTATTTCATCAGATATTTCAGATTTTTTTTTATAAGTAAGTTTTTCTTTCTTCATATTTTTATCCTTATAATGAATAATAACTTCATTAAAATCTGAATTAAATCCTATTTTTTTGTTAGAAACATCATTTGAAATAATCCAATCACAATTTTTATTATTTAATTTTTTTTTAGCATTATTTTCAACGTCATCAGTTTCTGCAGCAAAACCTATTACTAAATTTGGTCTCATATAATTATGGTTAGATACATAATTTAAAATATCTACAGTCTTTTCAAATGTTAAATTAATTGCGTCTTTTTTTTGAATTTTTTTTTCATATTTTTTATTAATTTTGAAATCGGCTACTGCTGCTGAAAATATTGCTACATCTACGTCCAGGTTTTGTTGAGTGGCAATTAACATATCATCTGCAGTTTCAACTTTAATTAATTTTATATCTTCCCTAATTTTTAAATTTGTAGGTCCTGAGATCAATGTAGTATCAAAACCCTTTTTAAATAAAGATTTAGCTATTTCATAACCTTGCTTTCCACTCGATTTATTAGTAATAAATCTAACAGGATCAATATGTTCATTTGTTGGTCCTGCCGTCACTAATGCCTTAAATTTTTTGTTATTTTTTTGTTTAAAAAAATAATTATCAATTTCTTTGACTATTATTAATGGATCAGACATTTTACCTTCTCCATATTCACCACAAGCCATATCTCCAATTTCTGGCCCAATAATTCTGTAATCAATATTTTGCAATATATCTAAGTTTTTTTTTGTAGATGGATGTTCCCACATTCTTACATTCATTGCTGGAGCTAAATAAACGTGTTTGTCTGATGCAAGTAATACAGTTGATGCTAAATCATCAGTTGTACCTTGGGCTAATTTAGAAATTGTATTAGCAGTTGCAGGAGCTACCAATATTACATCAGCCCATCTAGAGAGTGCAATATGATCCATTTCAGTTTCATTTTCAACATTAAACAAATCGCTATAAACCTTGCCTTGCGAAAGAGAAGCAACAGAGAGGGGAGTAATAAATTCTTTAGCACTAGAAGTTAAAATGGTTTTAATTTCTGCTCCATTTTTTTTTAAAAATCTTATTATTTCAAGGCTTTTATAAGCTGAAATTCCACCACATATTACAAGTAGGATTTTTTTATTTAAAAGATTTTTCATTAACAGGATTAAAATACCAATAGTCCAAAAATTACAAGACTTAATAAACCAATAATAGATTGATTTCTAAAAGCAATCATTTCAGATTTTTTTGTATTTAATGCAGTATAAGAATTAGAATTTTGAGGAATTTGTCCACTTGCTAAAAATGTTAGTGCTTGGTTAGCTTTATCCATTATTTCAGGAAACTCAGGCAATCTTTTAATAACCTCAGACGTATTTTTTATCGTTTCATTAAAATTATTAATAGGATCTTTTGTTTCTTTTAACCAACTTTCTAAGACAGGTTTAGAAGTCGTCCAAATATTTGTGTTTGGGTTTAATTTTCTTGCCACACCTTCTACAACAACCATAGTTTTTTGTAACATTAACAACTGTGGTTGAGTTTGCATATTAAATTTTTCTGTGACATCAAACAATTGTTTTAACAATTTACCTCCAGAAATGTCCTTTACGGCTTGACCAAATATAGGTTCACCAATAGACCTTAAAGCTTGCGCTAAGTCATCTAAAGGTACGTTATTTGGAACAAGCCCAGCCGCTAAGTGAACTTCTGCAACTTTTTTATAATCTCTTTGGATAAAACCAAACAAAATTTCAGCTAAAAATCTCTTACTCACTTTATCTAACCTACCCATTATTCCAAAATCTATTGGCACTATTTGACCACTCTTATTGATAAAAATGTTTCCTTGATGCATGTCTGCATGAAAAAAACCATCTCGGACAGCATGTCTTAAGAAATGTTGAATTACATCCTCAGCAATTTTATTAGTATCTAAGTTTCTATTCTTTAATTCGTTGGTCTCTCGAATTGAAATACCATCTATCCAATCTAAAGTCATCACATTTTCACTCGTAAAATTCCAATAGATTTGAGGAACCATAAATCCTGCATCGTTCTTAGTATTCTCTGAATATTCATTAGCTGCCGCAGCTTCAAATCTTAAATCCATCTCAAGATTAGTAATTTCTTTTAACAAAAACACTACCTCTACTAATTTTAATCTCTTAGTTTTTTTTAAAAAGGACTCAATAATGAAAGCAAATAACATCATTGCATCTATTTCTTCGTTAAAAATTTTTTTTATGTCTGGCCTCAAAATTTTAATAGCCACATCTTTAATTGTTCCATTATCATTTATTTTAGCTTTATGAACTTGAGCAATTGAAGCAGCAGCAATAGGCTCGCTTAGATCAATTATAGAATTATAAGTATCAATACCTAAGTCATTTTTAATTATTTCTTTTGCTTTGCTGGTAGAAAAAGGTGGTAATCGATCTTGAAGATTTTCTAATTTTGATGAAAGTTCTTCACCTATAATATCTGGTCTTGTTGCTAGAAATTGTCCAAGTTTAATAAATGTTGTACCCATAGACTCCAATGAACTTGATAATCTTTCACCTTCATTTTTATCAATGGTATTAAATTCTTTTTTTGAAAATGAAAATGATAAAAGCTGAAATAATATTATTAATGCTAGGGGAGGTTTTTTAAACTTTGAGGAAATGTTTAAAATATCTGATTTTGCAACTTTTCGAGCTAACTTAAATAAAGTAATAAATTTTTTTATCATTAAACTTTCCATCCACTATGAATCGAAACAACTCCACCAGTAAAGTTTCTATACGAACATTTTTGAAAATTATTTTTTTCCATTAGGTCAGTTAATTCTTCTTGATTAATAAATTCTTTAATACTTTTTACTAAATATTCATATGGTTCCTTTTCACCAACAACAAATTGCCCTATAATTGGAATTAATTTTGAATAATTTTCATATATAAAATCTAGATTTGAGTTTTGAATTTTTGAAAATTCAAGACAAAAAAAACGGCCACCTGGCTTTAATACTCTATAAGCTTCAGACAAAGTTTTTTCTAAATCTTTTGTATTTCGTAGTCCAAATCCAATAGTATAAAAATCAAATATATCATTTTCTAATGGTAATTTTTCAGCTGATGAGTTTATCCATTTAATATTTTTATAATTTAACAATTTTTGTTTACCCTGATCAATCATTCCTTGGTTAGGGTCGACACAAACAATTTCTCCATTCTTATTAGTATTATCTAAAAAAAGCTTACCTATATCACCTGTACCACAAGCAACATCTATTAATTTACTATTTGTTGATGGATTCATCATATTAATTAAACTTTTTTTCCAAAACCTGTGGACTCCAAGTGACATGAGGTCATTCATTATGTCATATTTATCGTACACTTTATTAAATACGTTCTGTACTAGTCCTTTTTTATTTTGGAGATATTGTTGCATAAAAAAAATATTTATATTTAATATAGTGTGAAATGCCAGAATTACCAGAAGTAGAAATTGTTAGACAGTCATTAAATAAAATAATCAAACAAAAAAAGGTTAAAAAAGTAATAATTCGAAATAGAAATTTAAGATTTAAGATTCCTTCAAATTTAATTAATTATTTTAAAAATAAAAAAATAATTAAAGTTGGAAGATTCTCAAAATATTTAATAATACATCTTCCAAAAAGATCTTACTGCTTAATTCATTTAGGTATGTCAGGAACCATACATGTGGTAGAAAACAAAACAATTAAAAGAATGACTAATACTAGCTTTTATAGTTTACCCATTTTACCAAAAAAACATAATCATGTAGAATTAATTTTTGATAATTTTAAGGTTGTCTATAACGACCCAAGGAGATTTGGTTTTTTTCAAATTATTAAAAATAGCTTAGAACTTAAAAAAAAAATTAAAACTTACGGACCAGAACCATTTGAATCGAGTTTTAATTTAAATTATGTTCATAATTTTTTTTATGGTAAAAATAAAGATATAAAAAATTTTTTATTAGATCAAAAATTTGTGTCTGGGATAGGTAATATTTATGCTAGTGAAATTTTGTTTTTAAGTAGAGTAAACCCTTTTAAAAAAGCAAAGCTGTTAAGTAAAAAAGAGTGTCAAAAAATTATAAAAAATTCTAAAAAAGTTCTTTTAAGAGCTATTTCCAAAGGGGGATCCAGTATTAGAGACTTTAAAGATTCGTCGGGATTAAGAGGAGGGTTTCAAAATGAATTCAAAGTTTACCAACAAGCGGGTAGAATTTGTAAAAACATAGGCTGCTCTTGTCTGATTAAAAAAAAGATAATTTCTAATAGATCAACTTTTTTTTGCGAATTTTGTCAAAAATAATTAATTATTTTATTGACCACTATAAGTTCCCAAGCTATACCCCTGCAAATATGGCAAATACAAAATCTGCAATTAAAAGAATTAGAAAAATAGCTAGGCAAACTGCTGTTAATAAAGCAAGAAAGAGTAGATTTAAAAACGCTCTTAAGAAAATGAACATATTTATTGAGGATAAAAAGAAAGATGAAGCACTGAAGTTTTTACCTAAATTAAATTCAGAATTAATGAAAATTTCTAAAACAGGTTTAATTAAGAGACAAAATGCTTCAAGAAACGTTTCAAGAATAACAAAGAAAATTTCTTCAATTTAAACGCTAGATTAGATACAGCTAATCATTCAAGATTTAATAAGAAGTCACATCATATATAATCAATTAATTATTTTTTACTATATTTAGATTTAGTAAATTATTGATAGAATTTAGTACAATCTATGAATGATTCAATCTGAGTTTGATTCAATTAATAATTTTATTTTCTTAGTAATTAACAAATAAATAAATTTTTTTTTATCAGAAACTACAATCATAGATTTTATTTTTTTTTATAATGTTGTTGCAAAATTTAATAAAAGGTCCTAACTGGGATTTTCTGCAAATTTATGAACAAATCAAAAAATACTAAAGATTTAAATGATTTAAGCCCTAATAATTTTGATTGGGAATTGATTAAATCTGAAATGAAAAATAAATTAGGATTAGATGTATATGAAAGCTGGCTTAAAAAGATTTCTTTCATAGAAGAATTTAATAATTATCTATTATTATCGGTTCCAACTAGATTTATTAGAGATTGGATAACATCAAGGTACCTAGATCAAATTGTCCAAATAATAAAAGTCTATAAAAAAGACATCATTAGGATAGAATTCAAAATAATTGATCAGGATTTTGATTTAAAAGAAATCAATGAAGCTAAAAAACCTTTAGATAAAAATGAAAATGTTTCTTTCATAAAAGACTCTTACCTTCAATACAATAGGATCGATCCAAATAAAAGATTTGATAATTTTATAACTGGTTCAAGTAATAAACTTGCCTATGAAGCATCTTTAAAAGTTTCAGAAAACATATCTCATTATAATCCTCTTTATATTTATGGAGGCGTTGGCATGGGTAAAACCCATCTTTTAAATTCAATTGGGCTCGAATTAAAAAAAGACCATAAAGTAATGTTTATATCTGCAGAACGCTTTATGTATCAATTCGTTAAATCAATAAAATCAAATGATATGGTCAAATTTAAAGAATATTTTAGAAACACTGACATCTTATTAATTGATGATATTCAATTTATTAGTGGTAAGGAAGCGATGCAAGAGGAATTCTTTCATACCTTTAATGCTTTGCTGGATAAAGGTTCACAAATAATAGTTTCGGCTGATAGAGCTCCAAATAAATTATTAAGAATTCAAGAAAGAATAAGATCTAGGTTTTCTGGTGGTTTAGTTGTTGATATTCATAAACCAGATTATGAACTTAGAAAAAAAATTGTTGAAAAAAAAACTGATGAATTAAACAATTTATATTCTGATCAAATACAGGTATCTAAAGAAATACAGGACTTTATAAGTAATGAAATTACTGCAAGTGTAAGAGAATTGGTTGGAGCGATTAATAGAGTAGTCTCATTTTCAAGAATATATAACAAGGTGCCAAATTTATCTGAGACAAAAGTTGTTCTAAAAGATTTACTAAATTTTGGAGAAAACAAGGTAACTATAGATAAAATACAAACTATGGTTTGTAAATTTTTCAAAATTAGTAAAAATGAAATGTTATCATCTAGAAGATCACGATATCTTGTGAGACCAAGACAAACAGCAATATACTTAACTAAAATTTTAACTTCTAAATCCTTACCTGAAATAGGACGAGAATTTTCTAACAGAGATCATACTACTATAATTCATTCTGTTAAAACAATTGAAAAACTAAAGGAAAAAAATTCTGAAATGACTGATAATATCAATTATTTAAAAAATCAAATTTTGTACAATAATAAAGATAATGAAATTTAACGTTAATCAACAAGACATTCAATTAGCCTTAAATTATTGTCAGGGAGTAATTGATAAAAGAAGCACGCTTCAAATATTGTCAAATATTTTATTAGATGCAAATGGATCTAATTTAACTATTACAGCTACAGATTTAGATTTAATATTCATTCATCATTTGAATAATGTGGAGGTATTAGAAGAGGGTAAAACAACAACTACAGCATCAATAATGTATGACATTATTCGAAAACTTTCTTCAGGTAAAAAAATAAATTTTTCTTTATCAGACATCAGTAAATTACAAGTTAAGTCTGAAAAATCTATTTTTAAATTAAATTGTATAAGTTCATCAGAATTTCCACTAACAGATGAAAACTTTAATCAAAATCAATTTGTTATAAAATCTAAACAACTTTTGAAATTATTAAATAAATGTAAATTTTCAGTTTCTAATGATGAAACTAGGCATTATTTAAGTGGCATTTATCTTCACCAAACAGAGGTTGATGAAAAGAATTATTTAACAGCTGTAGCAACTGATAGTCATAGAATGTCTATTTCTAAAATTAGATTAGATCAGAAAATTGAATTTGAACCTATCATATTGCCCAAAAAAACTATTTTTCAATTATGTTCATTACTTGATAATTATGATGGAAATGTAAAAGTTTCAAATATCAGATCTAAAATAAAATTTGAATTAGATAACAGTATATTAATTTCAAAACTCATAGATGGAAAATTTCCAAATTATATACAGGTAATACCAAAAAATAATCAAAAAAAACTTGAGGTAGACTTAAAGCTATTTCAAAATTCTGTTGATAGAGTTGCATCAGTGTCCCTTGATAAAAAAGATGGTGTAAAATTTAATTTATTAAAGGATCAATTAGATCTTTCAGTTAATAATACCAATAGTGGTGATGGCAAGGAAACTTTAAATGTTAAATTTGACCATGAGTTAGAAATTAGTTTTAATTCAAGATATTTAATTGATGTAGCATCACAATTAGATGGAGAAAGGATCGAAATTTTTTTTAATGACACAGGTTCGCCAGCTTTAATTAAAGACCCAGGTGATTTTGATAGTATATATGTAGTGATGCCTATGAAAGGTTAGTTCATTAAGTCTAACTCTGTATATATATTTTCCTCTAAAATTTTGATGAAATTGTCTTTTGTTAATCCTGCTGGGATTGGTTTTAAAATAGAGATAGTTATAGTTTTATTTTGACTTTTCAAAGCTTGTTTAGGCCATACATATCCAGAATTAATTGCAATTGGCTGGCATATAATATTAAGCTTTTCATATATTCTTGATGCACCTTTTTTAAAAGGTGGTCTTTCATCTGGAAGAACTCTAGTTCCTTGTGGGAATATAACTAAAGGCCTATTCGATTTATTAATTATTAGTGAGATACCATCGAGAAAACCTATATTATCTTTTGTAATCTTATTTCTTTTAATTGGTATTGATCCTATTTTTTTTAAATACCAGCCAAATATCGGAATTAGTAATAATTCTTTTTTTAAAATAAATACAGGTGAATTAAATATTGTTTGTAAATAAAAAGTTTCAAACATTGACTGATGAGAAGCTGCTATAAAAAATTTTTGATCATTTACAATATTCTCCCTCCCTTTAATTAAGATTTTTACTGACAGTATAAGGTTTAAGCAGAAACCTGCCCATTTACCCATTAATCTTCCCCCGAACAACACAATTTGTTTAGGTAAGAATAAAGAGGGTAAAAAAATCACTGATATAAAAATAATTCCAGAAAAAAATAATAATGAAAATAAAAGATTTCTTATCATTTGTGCCAAAAGCTAGATTAATTCTTTATAATTTTGTCTTTTTCTAATTACTGTAATTTTTGATCCTTTAATTAATAACTCTAATAGTTTAGGTCTAAGATTATAATTCGAACTTAGTGACATTCCATAAGCCCCTACATCGCATATTGCAATTAAATCTTTTTCTTTTAATTTTTGAAATCCTTTTAAGGTAATAAATTTGTCAGTGGTTTCACAAATAGGACCTACAAATTCATATATTTTTTTTGATATTTTTTGTGATTTTATTACAGGTAAAGTTTTATGAAATGCCCCGTACAAAGCAGGTCTCATTAAATCATTCATTGCAGCATCTAAAATGATAAAATTTTTTTTACCACTCTCTTTTATATAAATTATTCTAGTTACTAAAGTTCCAGTATTTCCAATAATTGATCTACCGGGTTCAAATATAATTTTAACCCTATGAATTTTAAGAAACCTAAGAATTGCAGTATTATATTTTTTATAACTAAGTTTTTTGTTTTTATTAGAATAAGTTATACCCATACCTCCACCCAAATCTATATACTCAAATGAGTGATCAGTTTTACTTAAAATTTGACTCACAGTCTTAAGCATTTTTTCATATGGCTTGTAATCTAAAATTTGACTGCCAATGTGAACACTAAGACATTTTAAATTGATATTGTCTGAATTATTACAATATTTAATGATTTCATAAAGTATACTTTTATTTACTCCAAATTTATTCTCTTTTTTACCAGTAGAAATTTGAATTAAAGTTTTAGCATCTGTGTCAGGATTTAGTCTTACACCAATATTAACTTTTTTATTCTTAAATTTTGCTATTCTATCTATTTCTTTTACTTCGCTTAAAGATTCAGCATTAATAAGCAGAATTTTTTTTTCAATTGCAAAGCCTATTTCATTTGATGTCTTGCCAACACCAGAAAAAACAATTTTACTTGGATTTACTCCAGCTTTTAAAGCCATCATTAGTTCGCCTTGTGAAACTACATCGGCTCCCAATCCTAATTTTTTGATTTCTCTAATTATATTTAAATTTGTATTAGATTTAACAGCAAAGCAAATTAATGGTGAAAAAGATTTAAAACTATTTTTAAAATTATTTATATTTTCTTTTAATTTTGAATATGAGTATGAATAAAAAGGTGTTTCAAATTTATTTGCAATTTTTTGAAAATTTATTTTTTCAGTACTTAGTTTATTATTTATATATTTCATTATACCAAGTAAATTAAAATTGTTTGCATTTTTACTTTTTCTTTAGGATCTTTATATTCAGGATCACCCTTCTTTCCACAAGAAACTAACATACAACATAAGAAAATAACTAAGGTAATTTTATTTATCATTTCTTTTTATATTTCATTATCATTTTTTTAATATTATCAAAAGAAGTTCCACCATAAGAAATTTTTGAGCTTATAGAGTTACCTAGATCAAATACTTTTAAAACATCATCTTTGAGCTTTGGTTCAATTTTTTTTAACTCATCTAAAGTTAATTGGTTTAATTTTTTTTTTCTTTTCTCAGCAAAATTAACTATAGCTGAAGTTTTTTGGTAAGCTTTTCTAAAAGACATTGAATGATTTTTAACAAGATAATCAGCTAGATCAGTCGCAGTTATAAATCCATTATTTGCAAGTTCTAACATTTTTATCTTATTAGGATTAAAATTTTTTAGCACTTCATCAAATATTTTTAGACAATTGTTGAGGTTATCATTTGACTCAAAAACAATTTGTTTATCATCTTGTAAATCTTTAAAATAGGATAAAGGCAAACCTTTTAAAATTGTAAGCATAGAAAATAAATTTCCATAAAAATTACCTGTTTTTCCACGTAAGTATTCTAGAAGATCTGGATTTTTCTTTTGAGGCATTATTGATGATCCTGTTACAATTTTATCAGAAAGATTTATCAAATTGAATCCATCAGAATTCCAGAGGATAAGTTCTTCTGCAATTCGAGACATATGCATTGAGCATACGGATGTGGCATACAAAAAGTCTAATACAAAATCTCTATCAGAGATTGTATCTATTGAATTATTAGTTGGTCTATTAAATCCAAGTTTTTTTGTTGTATAATTTCTATCTATATTAAAAGATGTTCCCGCTAGAGCAGCAACTCCCAATGGATTTTCATCTAAACTATCTAGGTTGTTCAAAAATCTTTTTTTATCTCTATTAAACATCTCAACATAAGACATAAGATAATGTGCAAAAGAAATAGCCTGTGCATTTTTTAAATGAGTAAAACCTGGCATAATAGTTTTTATATTCTTTTCAGCTAAAATTATTGTACTCTTTATAACTTTATCAATATTAATATTTATTTCTTTAGTTGCAGTTTTCATCCACATTTTAAAATCAGTAATAACTTGATCATTTCTTGATCTAGCCGTATGTACATATCCAGCTTCTTCCCCAATAATTTGAAAAAGTCTTCTTTCAATATTCATATGGATATCTTCATACTCTATATTGAATTCAAATTTATTATTTATAATTTCTTTATTTATTTTATTCAGACCATAAATAATTTTATTTTTAATTTTGAAAGAAATAATTTTTTGTTTAAAAAGCATTTCTACATGTGCAATAGAACCACTGATATCTTCCTTATAAAGTCTTTTATCTATGTTTATTGAATTTCCAACTTTTTGGAACAAACTAGATGTTTTTTTTTTAATACGACTGCTCCATATTGCTTGGTTGTTTTTATTTTTTGTCATGATATTTAATTATACCTATTTAATATGAGATTTTTATTATTATTTACTTTTTTAGTAACAAATGTTTTAGCAGATGAAATATCTGGTATTACAAATATTGTAATCCACAAAGTACCAAAAACATACGATAACGTGATTTTTTTAGACAAAAAAGATGAAAAAATTAATATTAATGATTTAGAGGGCAACTTATTGATATTAAATTTTTGGGCAACATGGTGTGAACCTTGTAAAGAGGAAATGCCATCACTAAGTAATCTCCAGGTCAATCCTAAATTGAATAAACTAAAAATATTTCCAATTAATATTGGTAAAGAAAATTTAGAGAAGATTAATAAATTTTTTACAGACCTAGATATTGAAAACCTTGATCCCTATTTTGACCCCCCCACAACCTTGGCTAAAAAATTTTCATTAAGAGGCGTACCAACATCAATCTTATTTAATAAAAATGGTCAAGAATTTGCAAGAATTATAGGGTCTATCAATTTTGAAGATAAAAATTTTATTAATTGGATAAAGAATTATAACTAATCTTTAAAAAAATAGGCAAAACCAACTAAAGCTAATATTGCGATAAATTGAAAAATTATTCTTAATTGCATTAATTTATTTGAATATTTTTTACTTGTTTCACCACCTTTAAAAAGAGTTCCTATCCCTAAAATTAAAACAATTCCAACTATTATTAAAAATACAATAGAAATAATTTTAACAATTGTTCCAGTTAGCATTTAATTATTGTAAAGTGATTTGTTAAAATTAAAAACATAATTAATTGAATATGACATTTTGCCTAAATACTCAAATTATAAAACCAGAAAATGGTATGAAAATACAAAATGCTATTATTTTACTTCATGGATATGGTGGGGATGGTAAGGATATTAGTGCTTTATCTTTAAATTGGAAAAGACATATGCCAAATACTGTATTTATCTGTCCAGATGGACATGAAACTTGTATGATTAATTCATCAGGTTATCAGTGGTTTGATTTAACAAAAGAGGATCCAGATTATATTCTTAAACAAACAATTAAAAGTGAAAATGTTATTAAGAAATTTATTGACGAAATTAAATTTGAGTTTAATTTATCAAATAGTCAGATATGCTTGACTGGTTTTAGTCAAGGATGCATGATGTCATTAAATGTTGGACTTACGGTTGAAGAAAACTTTTGTTGTATTGTAGGATTTTCTGGAAAAATAATAAATAAAAACGATTTAAAAGATAGAATGAAAAATCGAACTGATACTCTTCTTATCCACGGTGAAGCCGATCAAGTAGTACCTTCGACGCATCTTTTAGAAGCTGAAGATTTTTTAATAAGAAATAATGTTTCTGTTAAGACACTTTTAATCAAAAATTGTGATCATCACATTCCTATTGAAGCATCAAGTAAAGCTTTGAACTTCATTTTAAAAAAAATTTAATATCAGTTAATGTTGATAAAGTTATCTAACTAAGCTAAAAATAATATTATGAATAATTTTACAGAGCAAAATGTTTCATTAGAAAAATGTCCAGCTTTAGTTCTTAATGCAGACTATAGACCACTAAGTTATTATCCATTATCTTTATGGTCATGGCAAGATACTGTAAAATCTGTTTTTCTTGATCGTGTAATTATAGTTAGCAATTATGATAGAACAATTAGAAGCCCATCTTTTAATATGAAATTGCCAAGCGTAATAGCTTTAAAAGACTACATTATTCCTCAGACCAAACCTAGCTTCACAAGATTTAATGTTTTTTTAAGAGACAAGTTTTCATGCCAATATTGTGGAAATAATGAAGAGCTTACATTTGACCATTTGTTACCTAGATCAAAAGGAGGAGAGACAAATTGGGACAATGTAGTTACAGCATGCTCAGTTTGTAATGTTAAAAAAGGGGGAAAATTGCTTAAAAATTCAGGCTTAAAACTTAATCAATACCCTTACCGCCCTTCAACTGAAGATTTACATAAAAATGGAAAAAACTTTCCACCTAATTATTTGCATAAAAGTTGGATGGACTATTTATATTGGGATGTTGAACTAGAGTCTTAAATTTTTTCTGAAATATTTATTGCAATTTTTGATCCAGTTTTAATTATTTTATCCAATAATAAATATACTCCTTTTTTAGTTGCACCTTTTTCATATGCTATATCTTTATGAAGTAATTCATCTTCTCTAAATTTAGTAATCTTTTTTTTTAATTCTGACTCATTTTTATCTAACTTTTTTATTTGATCTAAATAATGTTTATCAATTACTTCTTCAACTGAAGCTGTACATAGCATAGCGGCTTTTTTTCCAAGCAAAGTAGAACCAAAACCTAGTCCCACCCCTAATAAGTCCCACAAGGGCAAAAATTTTGTTGGTGCTATATCTCTTTTTTTTATTTCTTTTTCAAAAAATTCACAATGTTCAACTTCATGTACTTTCATTTCTTCAATTACTTTTTTTAAATCATCATTTTTAACAAAAGTATTTAATGCAAGTAATTGACCTTCATAAATTTTTACTGCACCACGCTCTCCTGCATGATCAACTCTTATAAATTCTTCAATTTTTTTTTTATTAATTTTTGTCATAATTTAAATAAATTCTTATTGTACTATAAGTTATATATAACGAAATCATAATATTATAACTTGTAAGTGACAATCCAAAGATTGTAAATGTTACATCTTTACAGCTAATACTTTTTGTTTGAAACTGTTTCAAAATTTCATCTTTTGATAATAAATTCATGCCACTTTTAAGATTGCAAACAAAAGACTCTTCAATAAAACCTTTTTCGATTCCTAAATGATATAATGATAATATGGTCGCAGCTAAAAACACAATTGTAAGTAATATTATAAATTTTTTTTCAAAATGATTAAATTTATAACTAATTAAAATTACTACTATAGCAAGTATGTATGGAATTCTTTCTAACAAACAGAGATTGCAGGGTTGATAACCTAAAACATATTCTACAAAGTATGCAAACAATAAAGCTACAATACTAATTAAAAAAATAAATTTGATTATGAAATTTTTGTTATTTTTAATCATTATATTTTTAAAAATAAATAAGCAATTAAGAATATTATTACTATTAAAATTCCAATAATGGAAAACCATTTTGATCCATGCTTATTCATGTACTTAGTAAATAATTCACCAAATTTATAAGATAGATATGCGACAATAAAAAATCTAAGACTTCTTGAAATTAGACTTACAATTATAAAAACTAGTATATTAAAACCAATCATGCCACTTGTAATAGTAAAGACTTTATATGGTAAGGGAGTAAACCCAGCTAAAAACAGAATACTTAACCATACAAGAAAATTACTTCCCTCTGCCATGCTAAGTTTCAGATTTTCTACTTTTTTTTCATAGCCATAAAATTCAATTACATATATTCCTAAATCAAAAAAAAATATCCAATTAAGTACCCCATTACACCTCCTAAAACTGAAAATAAGGATGCAATTATGAATATTTTGATAAATGCTTTTTTTTTAGCAATCACCATGGGAACAAGCATTACATCTGGTGGAATAGGAAAAAAGGAACTTTCAACAAAAGAAACAAGACCTAGATAAAAATTGGAATTTTTGTGTTCAGCTAAATTTAAACATTTTCTATAGAGAGTTTGAAACATTTTTTGGTTTTAATATAAATTTAGTTCTTATACTATTTAAATATAATTTATTAAATACAAAGGGCGAATGGCGGAACTGGTAGACGCGCACGACTCAAAATCGTGTTTCGTAAGAAGTGAGAGTTCGATTCTCTCTTCGCCCACCAAAAATTATGAA
>MDSV01239029.1_pt1 | contig 20284 bp, 25 predicted proteins | sample 810851 | NCBI WGS metagenome assembly MDSV01 (sample SAMN05326640, study PRJNA326480) | marine metagenome | isolation source: seawater | place: Atlantic Ocean: North East | collected 2012 | reverse complement strand
TCTATTGGTAATCCCATTTTCTTTGCAATATAGCCTGCAAAGACATCGCCGAAGTTTCCTGTTGGAACTGAAAATGAAATTGTTTCTTTGTCTAATTGAAAATATGAATAAAAATAATAAACTGTTTGAGCAATTATTCTTGCCCAATTTATTGAGTTTACTCCTGACATATTTATCGATTTAGAAAAATCAAGATCAGAAAACATTTGTTTTACAATATTTTGACAATCGTCAAAATTTCCTTTTATTGCAATATTGAAAACATTTTTTTCTTCCACAGTAGTCATTATTTTTCTTTGAACAGAAGAAATTTTATTACTTGGGTGCAGAACAAATATATTTAAATTAGATTTTCCTTTAATTGCATCTATTGCTGCCGCACCTGTATCTCCAGAGGTAGCGACAACTATATTTATTTTTTCGTCATTTTTATTTAAATAAAATTCATACAAATTTCCAATAAATTGCATTGCAATATCTTTAAAAGCTAATGTTGGTCCGTGAAATAATTCTAGTAATTTTAAATCCCCCACATTTGAAATTTTAACAACTTCTTTTGCTCTAAATGTTGAATATGATTTTTTAATTAAAGATGAAAGTTCTTCTCTTGAGATTAAATCTGATGAAAATAGATTTATTATTTCAGTAGATAATTCATTATAATTTAAATTTTTTAGCTTTATTAATTCATCTTTGTTATATTTTTTTAATGATTTTGGAATAAATAATCCTCCATCTGGAGCTAGGCCTTTAAGAAAGACTTGCTCAAAAGTAAAAATTTTTTTATTATTTCTAGTGCTTATATAGTCCATATCTTTTTTTAATATAGATTTTAATTCTTAGCCACTTAAAAGCTAAGTTTTTAATTATATTTTAAATTTTTTAGTAAATTTAGGATTTTTTTTGAGATATTTTTTGTAAAGTAAGTTAGCCAAGCCCAAAAAAATAAAAGAGCTAATTATAACTAAAAGAGCTATTTGGCCTCCTGATCTGTCTGAAACACATACAGCGCACATTAATAACCTTGTTTTTTCTTGAATCGTAATTGCTTCTAATATCATAACTAATTTATATTTTTAAAATTGTTAGTGTCAAAAAATATAAATTGCATGATACCCTCATCCAAAGAATTTGTCTTGCTATCTTTTGTCACCTCTGGATCAATCATTACAGTAAGTATAAATTTGCGAGACTCTCCAGCATTTAATATTTGTTTTTCATAACAAAAACAGTCTATCTTTGTAATATAGGTTTTTAATTCTTTTGGATAAAAAGCAAAACTTGCAATGCCAGATGTTTTTTTATTACTAAGATTTTTAATTGTATATTCTATATTTGTTACTTCTCCTATTTTAATTTTTAAAGATGAATTTTGTGTATTAAATTGCCACGGAAGATCTTTATGCGTACTGGTGATTAATTTAAATTTAATAGAAGTAATATCTTTTTGCTGTAAATCTAAAATTGTGACAAAAAAAATTATTAAACTTATTATGAAAATTAGAAATACTTTATGTTTTAATTTTTTAAACATAATTTATTTTATAATTATAATAAACTATCAACTAAAATAGATACAAAAGTTAAAAAAAGAAATAAGATTGAAAAAGTAAAAATATTTTTTGCTACTTTTTTCTCTTTACGTTGATTGGAAGTTTTGAGTAATTTATAGCAAATATATACATAATAAACTCCAAGTATTCCAGAAACTAAAAAATAAAATAGTCCAAAATAATTTAAAAAAAATGGAGTTATTATTGTAGCTAACAACAGTAAGGCGTAGATAAATATATTTATTTTTGTAAATTTAATTCCTGACGTGACGGGTAGCATAGGAATTTTAGCATTTTTATAATCTTCAGTTTTATAAATACTTAGCGCCCAAAAATGTGAAGGTGTCCACATAAAAATAATTAGAAACAATATGATTGGCTCAAAAGTAACACTGCCTGTGGCAATTGACCAGCCTATAACTGGTGGTAAAGCACCTGCTGCGCCGCCAATTACAATATTTTGGGAAGTTTTTGGTTTTAGCCACATTGTATACACAAATACATAGAATAAAATTGTAGATAACAATATGAGTGTAGCCACCAAGTTAGAAAAATAATATAGCATTATTATTGATAATACTGATGTCAAAACTCCAAAAATTAATGCTTGATTACGCGTAACTTTCCCAGTTGGGATTGGTCTAAGACAAGTTCTTGTCATTATTGAATCTAGTTCAGACTCATACCACATATTTAATGCTCCAGCAGAACCGGAACCTAGTGCAACTGCAATTATAGAAAAAATAGCATTTAAATAATTTACTTCTTTTGGAGAGATTAATAAGCCTACAACACAAGTAAAAATTACTAACGACATTACTCTAGGCTTCATTAAATTAAATAAAGCTTTTAAAAAGCTTAAAATATCCAATCTAATTTTTAATGATTTAGTTCTTGAGTATGACAAAGTAAGCCTTGCTAATTAGTTTCCTAAAACAAAATAAAAAAATCTTGTAAAAACTGTATATTTACCTTCTGCGACCATCAAACCAACAAAACAGGCTATTGCCGTCATCGGCCATAAAAGAACATTCACTAAAGTATATCGTTCCCAAAATAAATGCATGAAGAAAGCCATAATAAGTCCGGCTTTTAAAAACATAAATATAAGAATTAACGTCCATCTTAATAAACCTTGAAACTGATACCAATCAACCATGTAAGAAAAAAAACTAAGAACAAAAAGCAGGCCCCATATCCAAAGATAGATTCCAATTTTATGTGTTGTAGTTTGTTCTTTTTTATCAGTCATATTTTCTTACCATAAATAGAAAAAGGCAAAAATAAATACCCAAACCAAATCAACAAAGTGCCAATATAAACCAAGTATTTCTATAGCTACATAGTCAGATTTCATAGTTGTGAAGTAGCCTCTTTTTCCAGTGTCAAAATCTCCTCTAAAAGTTTTCCTAGCATAAATAAATAAAAAAATTACTCCAATTGAAACATGCGTTCCATGAAAACCTGTAATCATAAAGAAATATGATCCAAATTGTTTCGCTCCAAATGGATTTTCCCAAGGTCTAACACCTTCATGTATTAATTTGGACCATTCAAATGCTTGCATTCCAACAAAAGTAAGTCCTCCTATAGCTGTGGCTAGTATTAACCATGCACACATTTTTCTGTTTCTTTCGTATCCATATTTTACTGCAAGCGCCATTGTTCCGCTGCTTGTAATAAGAACAAAAGTCATTATAGCTATTAACAGTAAAGGAACTGGCATATCCCCAACATGTAATGCAAAAACTTCACTTGGATTTGGCCAATCAACAACTGTTGAGGCTCGTCCTTTCATATAAGAGATTAAAAAACAGCTAAAAATAAATGTATCACTTAGTAAAAAGATCCACATCATAGCTTTTCCCCAATTGACCCCTTTAAATGTAGTTTGATCAGAGCCTAAATCGCTAGGAACACTCTTCCACCCTTTAGGTAATTTTTCTATTACTGAATTATCCATAAATTTTCTTCACCTATTAAGTAAATAACATTAAACCAAATAAAACAAACCAAACTGCAAGCAAAAAATGCCAATAAATAGCGCAAAGTTCAATCATGTTTTGTAATTTTGATAGTTTGTAATTTTCTTTAAAAATATTAGAAGTTGTTTTTCCCCAAAAAAATAACCCACCTAATAAATGAAGGCCATGTAACGTTGTAAAAAGATAGAAAAAAGCATTTGATGCATTTGTATTTACATAATAACCAAGTTGCATTAGCTGATACCAAACAATTAATTGTCCTATTAAGAAAGAATAGCCTAAAAAACCTACTACAAGAAGATTTTTTTTAATTTTTTCAAAATTAGCTTTATCTGCTGCTATTTTAGCCTTTTGAAAATAAACACTATTTAAAATTAGAACAACTGTATTAGCCCATAGCAAATATGGTTCTGGCATTTTTATCCAGTCATGTACCATCATTCTATCTGAATAAGCAACTATAAATAGAGAAAAGATTACACAACTAACTGCAATTATAGTTCTTAGGCAAAGTTTGCTTCCAGAAAAAGAAAAAAATTTTCCGTCATCATCATTATCTTTTAAAGCTTGAGCTTCCTCCCATGGCTTTTCAAAAATTAATTTAAAAAAACTTTTTTTTTCTTTAATCACGATTTTTCTACCTTAGCAGATGTTATGGAACTTGGCGGAGTAGTTTGTGGAATAAAGTCATCTTTTGCACCAGGTACACTAAAGTCATAAGCCCATCTATAAACTTTTGGCAATTCTTTTCCAAAATTTCCATGTTCAGGAGGCATTTCAGGAGTAAACCATTCCAAAGAATTTGCTTTCCAAGGGTTTCTTTCAGATTTTTTTCCAGCTCTAGCACTTAAAATTATATTATATAAAAAAACAAGTTGAGCAAATCCAACGATCAAAGCGGCAATTGTTATAAAGATATTTAAGCTTATTGTTGAAGTTTCAATGTAAGGGCTATCATATATTTCAAAATATCTTCTTGGTACTCCTACAAAACCTTGGTAATGCATTGGAAAATAAATTGCGTAAGAACCAATAAACGTTACCCAGAAGTGAAATTTACCCATGGCATCATTTAGATGTCTTCCTGTTATTAATGGAAACCAATGATAAATAGCTCCAAAAATAACTAGGATTGGAGCAATACCCATTACCATATGAAAATGAGCAACAACAAAGTATGTGTCCGAAAGAGGAACATCTACTGTGACATTACCCAAGAAAAGACCTGTAAGACCTCCGTTAAGGAATGTGACGATAAAAGCTAAAGAAAATAACATTGGTAAAGTTAATTGGATGTTTGCTTTCCATAAAGTCAAAATCCAATTATATACTTTTATAGCAGTTGGTACTGCGATAATTAAAGTTGTTGTAGCAAAAAAGAATCCAAACCAAGGATTCATACCACTAACATACATATGGTGAGCCCAGACAAAAAAGCTTAAAGCTCCAATTCCAACTATTGCCCAAACCATCATTCTATATCCAAATATTGTTTTTCTTGCGTGTATTGAAAGTAAGTCTGATACAATACCAAATGCAGGTAGAGCTACTATGTAAACTTCAGGATGACCAAAAAACCAAAACAAATGTTGAAATAAAATTGGACTTCCTCCTGAATAATCTAATTTTTCACCTAAAGAAACTATAGCTGGCATGAAAAAACTAGTTCCAAGCAAACTATCTAGTGTCATCATCAAACATCCTACAAGTAAAGCTGGGAACGCAAACATAGCTAAAACTGTAGCTGTAAAAATACCCCAAATAGTCAAGGGCAATCTCATTAAAGTCATTCCTCTTGTTCTATATTGCAGCACAGTAACTATATAGTTTAGGCCTCCCATTGTGAATCCTGCAACAAATAATATTAGAGATATTAACATTAAAACAATTCCACCGGTATAACCTGGGGTTCCAGCAGTTATCGCCTGTGGAGGATATAGTGTCCATCCTGCTCCTGTTGGACCACCTGGAACAAAAAAACTAGCTAGTAAAACTATTACAGCTACTACAAACATCCAATAACTTAACATGTTTACATATGGAAATGCCATGTCCCTAGAACCACACATTAATGGAATTAAATAATTTCCAAACCCACCAAGGAATAATGCGGTCAATAAATAAACTACCATTATCATTCCATGCATTGTAACGAATTGATAGTAAGCACCTGGCTCAAGAAGACCTAACCCTGGAAAAGCAAGTTGCAATCTCATAAGCCAAGACAGAACCATCCCGAGCAATCCAGTTCCCACTGCAGTTAATGCATACTGTATTCCTATATATTTTGCATCTTGAGAAAAAACATATGTTGTCCACCAACTATGGGAATGATAAAGATCCTGATCTTCAACTTCTTGGGGTGGTAAATAATCTATATCATCAGTTGCCGCTGTAGAATCTAATATAGACCCATCAGAAACATTTCCTGATTTTACATCTAATTTATAGTCTTCATCTTCATGCATATATCTTCTCCTAATTAATTTTTTACTAATTTAATATTTTCTTCAATATTGTTTTTTGCTAAAAATTTTTCATAAGTAATTTGTTTTGCAATCCATTTCTTATATTCAGTTGTCTCATCTACTATGACTCTTCCTCTCATTGCATAATGTCCTGTTCCACAATATTCTGCACATAAAACTTCAAAGTCACCAGTTCTAGTTGGTGTTAACCAATAATATGTTATTAAACCCGGCACCATGTCCATTTTTCCTCTAAATTGAGGAACATAAAAATTATGTAAAACGTCAATTGAGCGAAGTTCAAATTTAACTGGTTTACCAATTTCCAAGTGAAGTTCATCACTATCAACCAACAAATCATCTTTTGCATCTTGATCTTCAGGAATTAAACCAAAAGGATTATCATCATCGATATACTTTACTGAAGTTTTTCCTAACTTTCCATCTTCACCTGGCAATCTATATTTCCATCCCCATTGATAAGCCATTACTTCTATTTTAAGAGCATCGTTTGGAACTGATACATAACTATTCCAAACAATTAAACCAGGTGCAAGCAAGGCAGCGACACCTAAAGATGTAATCCAAGTTAAATGAAATTCTAATTTTTTATTTTCAGGTTGATATTCAGCTTTTCTTTTTTTATCGTAACGATATTTCCATATACAATAAGCAATAAATAGAAGAATGGCTACAAACACAAATCCTGTAATCCAAAAAGTCAAAATAATTGTTGAGTCCATTCCTCCCCAATTAGATGCAACTTCAGTCCACCACCAAGGTGACCAAAAGTGAAATGCCACTGATCCTACTGCTACTAAGATAATTATATGTGCTACTATTAGTGGATACATTTTTTTATGCATTCTTTGCAATAAAGATTGCAAATAATATTACTCCTATAATTATTATATGATTTCCAAGATCAAACCAGCCCAATTCTTCATTTTTCTTATCAATAATATTTCTCCATCTTTTTTTACTTTTATTATCAATAAAAATTGCATTTTCTTTTTTGTTCCACACATGCTTTGAAGAAACATAAAGCCAAGAAAGGTATATAAATAGAATTAACAATCCTATAATTGAAGCCAGTAATGTGTATGACGAATTCATAAATATATCCCTATATATATTGAATAATTTGAAAATATGTAGAAGTTTTCTTGCGACAAATTTTCCAAAATTATAATTATTCTAAGTAAAAATTAATAATTGAAATCGCTGCAATAGCGGCTGTTTCTGCACGTAAAATATTAGGTGATAATGACAGAGATTTTGATTGTTTTATATCAATTATAGATTGTCTCTCAAATTCAGAAAAGTCACCTTCTGGACCTATAAGAATACAAATTGGTCGCTTATTTTTCTCAAATAGAATTTTATCTAGATTTTCTTTCTTCGAATTAATATCACAAAAAATTATTAATCCATCCTTTGGAAACTTATTTATAAAATCTTTAAAATTTACTAAACTTTTAATTTCTGGAACTTTAATTCGATTTGATTGCTCCGAAGCTTCAATAATTATTTTTTCTAATCTTGTTTTATTTATTTTCCTAATAATGGTTCTTTCAAAAATTATTGGAAAAAATTTATTAACCCCTAGCTCGGTAGCTTTTTGTATCATAAAATTAAAATAATTTGATTTAATTGGAGAAAAAGCAAGCCATATATCTTTTGAATTTTCTTTTTTTTTTAATCCTCTTATAACATTAAATTCAACTATACCTTTTGAAATATTTTTAATTTTAGCTTCCCACTCACCGCCGCTATTAAATAAAGAGAAAGTCTCATTTATTTTAATTCTCATAACTCTACTAATATAATGAGATTGTGATTTATTGAGTGTTCCTGTCAAATTAAGTGATAAACTTTTTGCAAAAAATAATCTAATATTACTCATATCTTTAAAATAAATTATGAAAAATATTAAAGCAATAATTTTCGACGCATACGGTACATTATTTGATGTAAATTCAGCTGCAGAAAAATGTAAGAATAAAATTGGAGATAAATGGGAGATTTTTTCAAGTTACTGGAGAACTACACAACTAGAGTATACCTGGCTTAGAAGTTTAATGAATAGACATAAAGACTTTTGGCAAATTACAGAAGATAGTTTAGACAAAGCAATAAAATTTTTTGATATAGATAGTTCTATGCGTAATGAATTATTAAATTTATATAAAAAACTTTCTACGTTTCCTGAAGTAAAAGATGTACTTCACGAATTAAAAAAAAAAAAATATAAAATTGCGATTCTTTCAAATGGCACTCCTGCTCTTTTAAATGAATTGGTTGCAAGTAATAATTTAAATAATATTTTTAACGATATTTTTTCAATTGAAGAAGTTAAAATTTATAAACCAAATTTTAAAGTCTACGATCTTCCAGTTAAAAAGTATAATATAAAAAAAAATGAAATTATTTTTTTAAGCGCTAATACTTGGGATGTTTCTGGAGGTGGAAATTATGGATACAACTCTATTTGGGTAAATAGAAGTAATAAAATTTTTGATAATCTAGATTACACACCAAAAAGCAAAATAGGCAACTTAAACGAATTGTTAGAAATACTTTAATTAATTAAATTTTTTCAATATCCTTTAATAAAAATTATAGTATTATTAAAATATTATGACAAATATATTAGATTTAATTGGAAGAGTTTTTATTTCACTTGTTTTCTTATTAAGTGGATTTAACAAAATAGAAAATTATCAAGGTACGTTGGGCTGGATGGAGTCTCTAGGTGTGCCAGGAATTTTTTTAATTCCAGCGATTATACTTGAAATAGTGGGTCCAATATTAATTATAGTTGGTTATAAAGTAAAAATATCTGCGGCTATATTGAGCTTATTTTGTATCTCAACTGCAGCTATTTTTCATACTGATTTTTCAAATCAAATGCAGTTAATATCTTTTATGAAAAATATTGCACTTGCGGGTGGTTTTTTATTTTTGGTTGTTAATGGTGCTAAAGATTTTAGTTTAGATAAAAAATTAAATGGTTGATATAGAGGTAAAACAAATTATTGAACCAATGCCATCTTCGGATGGTGCTGGAGTAAAATTAAAAAGAAGTATCGGAGTTGACCCTGATTACTTTGATCCTTTTTTAATGTTAGATGAATTTGGTTCAGATAATAAAGATGATTATATTGGTGGTTTTCCTCCTCACCCTCATAGAGGAATTGAAACAGTTACTTATATGCTTCAAGGGGAGTTTGAACATAAAGATAGTACTGGATCAAAAGGTAAAATGACTTCTGGAGACGTTCAATGGATGAAAACTGGTAGCGGTATAATTCATTCTGAAATGCCTGCGATGTCAAGTGGAAAGCTTCATGGATTTCAATTATGGATAAATATGCCTGCTAAATTAAAAATGAGTAAACCAAATTATATTTATATTGATGGAGAAAAAATACCAATACATAAAGATAATGGAAAAAAAGTAAAAGTAATAGCCGGAAAATTTGAAAATACTGAAGGGGTAATAAAAAATCATAATGTGGAACCTACTTATTTTGATGTTGATCTAGAAAAAGATGGCGAATTCATTTTTAGATTACCTACAACACACAATGCATTTGTATACTTAATTAGTGGTCAAATCAAAATTGGTAGCAAAAAACATAATAAAATAATAGATTCTACTTTAGTTCTTTTAACCAGGGGTAAAAAATTGAAAGTTTCAGGTTTGACCAAATCTAAATTTCTACTAATATCAGGAAAACCCATAGAAGAAGAAATAGCTAGAGGTGGTCCATTTGTTATGAATACTAAAGAAGAAATATTAAAAGCTTTAAACGATTATCATAATGGAACTTTTGTAAAATAAATGTTTGCTGTAAAAATTCATAAAACAGGTAGTCCAGAAGTTTTAAAAATTGAAAAAGTTAATTTAGAAGAACCGGGCCCAAATGAAGTGCTAATTAGACATGAAGCAATAGGTTTAAATTTTATAGATACTTATCATAGATCAGGCTTGTATCCTGTAAACTTACCATCTGGCATTGGTATTGAGGCCTCAGGAATTATTAAACAAATTGGAAAAAATGTGAAAAGATTTTCTATTGGAGATAGAGTTGCATATGCGGCTGCTCCCCTTGGAGCATATTCTTCTGAAAGAATTTATCCTACCAAAAACTTGATAAAGGTTCCAAAGGAAATTGATTTAGATTTAATTGCTACGTTAATGACAAAAGGTTTAACCACATTTTATTTACTGCACAAAACTTTTCCTGTTTCATCAAATGATAAAATTTTATTTCACGCTGCAGCAGGCGGAGTGGGGCAAATATTCTGCCAGTGGGCAAAAAGCTTAGGTTGCCAAGTTATAGGAACAGTTGGTTCCGATGAAAAAATTGAAATTGCAAAAAAAAATGGCTGTGATTATGTAATTAACTATTCAAAAGAAAATTTTTCAAAAAAAGTCATAGAAATCACTGAAGGTAAAGGTGTGCCAGTTGTTTACGATGGTGTAGGGAAAAATACCTTTGAAGAATCTTTCAAATGTTTAAAAACCCGAGGCATGATGGTTTCTTTTGGAAATGCCTCAGGACCAGTCCCAAACATTGATGTATCAAAAATGATACAGCCAAAAGGACTTTTTTTTACAAGGCCTAGTATGGGTCAATACTTAGAAACTGAAAATCAATTAGATGAAGCTACCAATATGCTTTTTGAAAAAATTAAATTAGGCAAAATACATGTAAAAATATTTAAGAAATATAAATTAAATGAAGTTGTAGAAGCTCACAGAGACCTAGAAAACAGAAAAATAATTGGCCCTGCTATTTTAAAACCTTAAATAAAAAACCACAATATAACGCCAACTAAGCCTAGTATAATAATTAAAATTCTTACTCCCTTTAAATACGTGGTTAATTCATAAGATTTATCGATATCTTTTTTTTTACCTGCACCCAGCCTTATTACAAAATAAAAAAGAGCTAAAAGTAAAATAACTACAAAAAGTATTATATTTTTGTCAGACATTTCTATCGATTTTTAAATTATCTATATGGTTAACTTGTGGTTTTGATTTAATAATTATGGGAAGAAATAATCCTAAAGCATATAGCAGTACAATCGCCAATGCTGCAATAATAAAAGCTCTAATAGCGTTAATTTTCATTTTATAAAAATATTATAATTGCAATAAAATTTCAGCTAATATTTTTTACATAATTGTCACAACTTATTAATCTAAGTCTATTTTCATGTCAGACAAATGTAATTTTAAAGCCTGTGTAGAAATTTGTATTTCCCTTAGAAAAAAAATTATTGAAACTATCATTGACATACAGCATGAACCAAAAATTATTCGTGCTTCTAAAATCCTATCTAAATATAGCGCAAAAACTGTTAACATATTAAATAAAAAACCAAAACTTGCAAATGCAACTGTATATTTAATCAATTTAACTCTTCCATTTAAATTGATAAGTTGTTTTTCCCATTCTGGAGGAATATGTTTTTCCCACACATATTCATCATGCAGTTTTCTAATTAATTGGCTAAGTGTGTGAAATCTATTGCCATAAACACTCATTAAAAGTGGAATGGCTGGAAACATAAGTGCGGTAACAGTGTAATCTATATTCATAACGAATCAGTTTGATTATGAAACTGAGCTTTGCTATTTACAAGTAAAATTTATGCACAAATTAAAAATATTTATCGAACTTACAAGATTAAATAAGCCAATTGGATTTATGTTGTTATTTTGGCCATGTTTATGGGGACTAACTATAACTTATAATCAAAATCAAAATATTTCTTTATATTTAAATTATATTGTTTTATTTTTTTTAGGATCTGTAGGCATGAGAAGCGCAGGATGTATAATCAATGATATTGTTGACAGGAATCTAGATAAAAAAGTTAAAAGAACAAAAAATAGACCATTAGCATCAGGAAAAATTTCTTTACTTGAAGCCGCCTATTATTCAATTTTCTTATGCATGTTATCATTTTTAATTTTAATTCAATTTAATTTTCTAACAATTTTTTTAGGATTGTCTTCATTGCTATTAGCTTTTACTTACCCCTTCATGAAAAGATATACTTATTGGCCCCAATTATATTTGGGTATCACTTTTAACTGGGGTATTATCATGGCTAGCACTGCGGTATTAAATGTTATCACTACAGAATCAATAATAGTATATTTTGCAGCCATATTTTGGACACTAGGTTATGACACTATTTATGGAGTACAAGATATTGTTGACGATGAAATTATTGGAGTAAAGTCTACTGCAATTAAATTTAAATCAAACTTAAAATTATTTGTTTCTTTGTGCTACTTAGTTTTTTTTCTTATGTTTTATTCATATGGTATATTTTTGGGATTAGATAAAAGCTATTATATTTTTTCTATTTTTCCTGCATTACACTTAATTTTTCAAATATCAAAAATAGATATCAAAAATAGCAAACAAAACCTTGGGATATTTAAATCAAATAATTTTTTTGGTTTTTTAATTTTTTTAAATCTATTAATATCTAATTATTAAGCTTGAAAAAATGAAAAATAAAGAGATTTTAAGTAGACTTTATAATAAGTATGTAAAAAAACATTTAAATAAAATACTTATATCTTTTATTCTTTCACTTTTTGTTGCTACAAGTACATCTTCAATTGCATGGCTATTAGACCCAGCTATTGAAAAAATATTTATTGAAAAAGATAAAAGTTTAACTCTAATTATTCCAATTGTAATAGTTATCGCATTTGCTGTAAAAGGTACTTCTTTATATTTTGCTAGATCAAATATTATTGATGTTGGAAAAGAAGTAGCAAAAGAATTTCAAAATCAAATTACAGAATCAATTTTGCATTCAGATGTTCAAAAAATTGATGAAAAACATTCTGGTAAATTTATTTCACATACCATTTATGATGTAAGCTTAATTGTTAACTTAGCTAGCACTACTATATTGAATTTAATGAAAGATTCCTTCACCCTTATAGCTTTATTGGGAGTCATGTTTTATCAAAATTGGAATTTAGCCTTGTTTGCAATAATAATGATACCATTAGCTTCTATTGCTGCAAAATCTTTAGGAAAAAGAATGGGAAAAGTAACTACAGAAGCTCAGGAAAGATCTGGAATGTTAATAAAATATCTTTCTGAAATACTAAAAAGTTCAAAAATTATAAAAATTTACCAAAAAGAAAACTTTGAATTGAACAAAGCAAATAATTTTATTTCAGAATTTCAAAAAAAAAATGCAAAAATTAATCTAGTAATGGTAAGGGCCACTCCTATAATGGAGATGTTGACCGGTATCATGATTGCAGGACTGATTTTATACGCATCATTGATGGTTGAAAAGGGAACGTTGCAAATAAATAATTTTTTTTCTTTCCTAGCTGCTATGATGCTAGCTTATCAGCCAGTAAGATCCTTAGCAACTTTAAATATAGGTATAAACCAAGGAACATCGGCTGCCAAAAGATTATTTACGATATTTGATGATGAAAATAAAATAAAAAATTTTAGTGAAAAAAAAGATCTTAAAATTGAAAATGGCTCGATAGAATTTGATAATATTTGTTTTACTTATAAAACAAAACAAGAAAGTGCTCTGAATAAATTAAATATGAAAATACCAGGTGGTAATGTAGTGGCATTAGTAGGTCATAGTGGAGCTGGAAAAACTACTGCTCTGAATTTAATTCCAAGATTTTATGACCCACATGAAGGAAAAATTTTAATTGATAATCAATCAATTGGTAATGTTAATCTAAAATCTTTGAGAAAAAATTTATCACTTGTTAGTCAAGACGTTGTACTCTTTGATGATACTATAATTTCAAACATAGCTTATGCAAAACTAGATGCGTCGAGAGAAGAAATAATTAGAGCATGTAAATTTGCATGTGCAGATGAATTTATTGATAAGTTGCCAGGCAAATATGAAACAATTATAGGAGAAAACGGGCTAAGGCTATCGGGTGGACAAAAGCAAAGAATTTCTATTGCTAGAGCCATTTTAAAAAATTCTCCAATAATACTATTGGATGAGGCAACATCATCATTGGATGCTGACTCAGAACAAAAAGTACAAGAAGCAATTATGTACCTTACTAAAAATAAAACTACTGTGATAATAGCACATAGATTATCAACTATTATAAACGCTAACAAAATTTTTGTAATTGAAAATGGACAGGTAGTTGCCGAAGGTAATCACTCAGAACTAATAAAAAATTCAAACATCTATAAAAATTTTTATAATAAGCAGTTAAATAAACATTAGATAATGTTAAGTATTTATAAAATAATAATAAATATCATATTTTTTTTTGCTCCAATTATTTTAAGAATAAGAGTCCTAAAAAATAAAGAACATAAGACAAGGTTTAAAGAAAAGTTATGTTATTTTACAAAATCAAAACCTAGTGGAAAATTAATATGGTTTCATGCTTCTAGTGTGGGAGAAGTATTAAGCATAATTCCCTTAATTGAAAAAATTGAAAAATTAAAATCAATCAAAACAATTTTAGTTACATCAAATACATTAAGCTCATCAAAAGTAATCTTAAAAAAAAATTTAAAAAAAACAATTCATCAATTCTTTCCTGTAGATACAAATAACCTTTCAAAAAAATTTTTAAATCATTGGAAGCCCGATTTAGCAATTTTTGTAGAATCGGAAATTTGGCCTAATTTTATAAATAATATTAAATTTTTAAATATCCCTTTAATTCTATTAAATGGCAGGTTCACTAAAAAAACTTTTTATAATTGGAAAAAAATTCCAACGCTTGCAAAAGATCTATTTAAAAGTTTTAACTTATGTTTTGCTCAAAATTCAGAGTCAAAAAAATTTTTGAATTATTTTGGAGTTAAAAAAGTAAAAAATTATGGAAATTTAAAATACTCTCAATCTAGTTTGGAAAATAAAAATAAAAAATTGTTTAAAGTATTTAATAGAAAAAAAATATGGTGTGCCTCAAGCACACATTTAAATGAGGAAGAAATATGTGGAAAAATTCATTTAAAATTGAAAAATAAAATAAAAAATTTGATTACTATTATCATACCGAGACATGTTGATAGAACAGAAGCAATAGAAAAAGAGCTAAACTCTATAAATTTAAAAGTTCAATTGCATTCAAAATCTAAAAAAATCTCTACCTCAACTGATATTTATCTAGTTGACACGTTTGGAGAAACTAATTTTTTTTATAACTTGTCACCAATAGTGTTCGTTGGTAAATCTTTTAATTTTCATGGAGGAAAGAGTGGTCAAAACCCTATTGAAGCTGCTAGATATGGTTGTAAAATTTTTCATGGTCCTAATGTTAAAAATTTTTATGAGGTATATAAGTTTCTAGAAAAAATTAAAATAACTAAAAAAATTTATAATCAAGAAGAACTGTATAAAAATTTGATTAAAAATATATATTTAAATACACATAAAGAAAAAAACAAAAAAATACTTAAATCAAAGGGTAGTCAGATTTTAAATGAAACTTTTAATGAAATTAGTAATTATCTGTAAATATGATTGTTTTAAATAAACCTAAATTTTGGGATCAAAAAAAAATTACTATATGGTCAATTTTGTTATTACCTTTAACTATAGTTGTAAAAATTTATAACAAATCTAAACTTATAATTTCAAAAAAACATAGGTTTTCAATACCAATAATTTGTATTGGAAATATATATCTGGGTGGTACGGGTAAAACGCCATTAGCAATCGAAATGTACAAATTATTAAAATTATTGAATAAAAATCCTGGTTTTGTAAGAAAATATTATAAAAGTTTCCAAGATGAGCATATTTTATTGAAAAAGCATGGTGAAGTTTTTTTAGATAAAGATCGAAAAATTGCTATTAATAAATTAGTTGAAAACAAAAAAAATGTAGCAATTTTAGATGACGGTTTTCAAGATTTATCGATTAATAAAAATTTATCAATTGTATGTTTTAATGAAAAACAATGGATTGGAAATGGCCAAATAATTCCTGCTGGCCCATTAAGAGAAAATTTACATTCTCTAAAAAGAGCTGATTATGTTTTCATAAATGGTAAAAAAAATTTAATCATAGAAAATAAAATATTAGAAAAAAATGAAAAAATTAAAATTTATTATACTAAATATAAAGCTTTAAATATTGACGACTTGAAAAATATTAAAGTATTGGCTTTTGCAGGAATTGGAAATCCAGATAATTTTTTTGATCTAATAGAATATAATAATATTAAAATATTTGAAAAAATAAGTTTTCCAGATCATTACAATTATTCCCATGAAAAATTGACAAGTTTAATTGATAAAGCAATAAAAAATGAGGCTACTTTACTGACAACAGAAAAAGATTTTTTAAGAATTTCAGGTATGCCACAAATTGAGTCACAATGGGATAATTATAAAAAAAATATAAAAGTTTTAAAAATTAAATTAGAAATAGAAAATAAAAATGAATTTTTAAATGAAATAAAAAAAATGATATGAAAATAATTAAATATTTTATTGAGTTTGTAATTATAATTTTTCTTTTTTGCGTATTTAAACTATTAGGTCTTAAAAATGCTTCAAATTTTGGAAGCATACTTGGAAGATCAATTGGACCCTTTTTTAGATCAAAAAAAATAATTAAAAAGAATTTAAATTTTTGCTTTAAAGATATTAATTCAAATGAAATAAATAGAATATCAAATTTAATGTGGGAAAATATAGGAAGAACTTTTTCTGAATATGTTTTTTTAAAAAACTTTAGAAAAAAAGATGATCTTGTTAAAATTAATGGTTTAGAACACTTAGAAGAAATAAAAAAAAAAAATGAAAAAGTTGTTTTTATTTCTGCACATATTGCAAATTTTGAATTAATGGCAATGCATTTAAGTTTAAATGAAATTAAACTTGCTGCCATTTATAGACCTTTAAATAATATATTCCTTAATCCTATTATGGAATATCTAAGAAAAAAATATATCTGTCCAATTCAAATCAAAAAAGGAAAGGAAAATATTAAACAGTTACTTTCTATATTTAAAAGTGGCACTTCAATTGCTTTAATGATTGATCAAAGAGTTAGTCAAGGAATAAAAGTTAATTTCTTTGATGTCCCTGCATTTACAACAACTATGCCTGCTCAATTTGTCTTGAGGTATAATTGTAAAGTTGTTCCGGTCTCTATAAAAAGAATTGGCAATACAAATTTTTTAATCAATATAAACAAACCAATAGAATTTAATAATTTAGATAAAAATAAAAATAATATTCAAGAAATCACTATTAAATTAAATCATGTGATTGAAAAAATGATTTTGGATAGTCCTGGACAATGGATTTGGTCACATAATCGCTGGAAATAATTTACATTACTGTTTTTTAATTTGCTCTTGCTTTAAATAAGCTTCTTTTGGCGAATAATAAGCTTCTTGAAGTTCTACATTCCAATAAGTTAATTGATTTAAAGGTATTTTTTTTTTTGATACAGCGCATATTACGTAATTTCCTTCTTCAATAATTTCAATTTTATTGGGTCCATATCTAAGTTTTGCTAATATATCTTTCATAATTTTTAATTTAATTTACTAATAATATATGAACGTAGCTGTATTGGGAAGAGGTGGAAGAGAACATGCTATATGCAATGCCTTAAAGAATTCTTTAAAAATAGATAAGCTATTTTGTATACCTGGTAATGCAGGTACAGAAAAAATTGCCATAAATATTGATAGTGAAATTTTAAATTTTGAGAAGCTTTATCAAGTAATAAAGAAAAATAATATTGAACTTATAGTGGTTGGCCCTGAACAACCGCTTGTTGAAGGAATAGTCGACTATTTCTCAGATAAAAATATAAAGATATTTGGACCAGACAAATTTACTGCATCTTTAGAAGGTTCTAAATATTTTACTAAAAAAATATGCCAAGAAAATAATATACCAACTGCAAAATTTGGAATCTTCGAAAATCTACAAGATGCAACTGATTTTATTAAGAAAAATAATACACCAATTGTTGTAAAGGCTGATGGATTAGCTTCAGGAAAAGGAGTTTCCATCTGCAAAACAAAGAAAGAGGCAATTAAAGCTGTTAAAGAAATTTTATCAGGAAAATTTAAATCTTCTTCAAAAGTATTATTGGAAGAATTTTTAATTGGTGAAGAAATGAGTTATTTTATAGTAACAGATGAAAAAAATTATAAATTTTTTGGATCTGCCCAAGATCATAAAAGAGTTGGAGAAAAAGATACAGGCCCTAATACCGGAGGTATGGGAGCCTATTCTCCATCTGCAATAATTAACGATGAACTAGAAAAAAAAATTTTAACTAAAATAATAGAACCTACTCTTAATGCGTTAAAAAAAAAAAATCACCCCTTCAAAGGATTTTTGTATGCAGGATTAATGATTGTTGATAAGGAACCATTTCTTATCGAATACAATGTCAGGATGGGAGATCCAGAGTGCCAAAGTATTTTGCCAAGATTAAATACAGACTTTTTAGAAGTCATACAAGCTTCTATAAATAATAATATTTCAAATTTAGAAATAAAGTGGAAAAAAGAAAAAAGCATGTGTATAGCTTTATGCTCTAAAGGCTATCCAGGTGAATTTAACAAAGATTTGGAAATAAAAAATATCAGTGCAGTTGAAATGGATTTGAATAACAATGAATTTATTTTTCATGCTGGTACTTATAAAAAAAAAGAGAAAATTTATTCTAATGGTGGCAGAGTTTTAAACATAGTCGCACTATCAGAAAAACTCTCAACAGCAAGAAATAATAATATAAAAATTATTAATAAAATAAATTGGAAAAATGGTTTCTATAGAAAAGATATAGGTTGGAAAGCAATTAAAAAATAAAATATATGAGAATAATTTCAGGAAAGTTTAAAAGTACAAAGCTATTTATTCCAACTGATAAGAGCACTAGACCTTTGAGGGATGTTGTTAAAGAATCTATTTTTAATACAATAGCGCATTCTAATAAATTTTCTTTTCATTTAGAAAAAAAAAATGTTTTAGATTTATTTTCTGGGACAGGTTCTTTTGGATTAGAATGCTTGTCTAGAGGCGTGAAGAAAGTAACTTTTGTAGAAAATAATTTTGATGCAACCAAAATACTCTTCAAAAATATAAAAAAAGTTAAGAGCGAAAATCCAAATAAAACTGAAGTTATTGCTACTTCAGTAACAAATTTCTTATCCAAGATTAATGATATTAAAAGCAAGTTTGATTTATTATTTTTAGACCCCCCATATAAAGAAAAGAATATCTATGAGCTACTAGATAAAATAAAAAAAAAAAAAATTTTAAACAATAATGCTCTTATTATTTTACACCGACACAAAAAATCTGATGACAATATACCTTTAGATTTCCATGTTTGTGAAGAAAAAATTTATGGATTATCAAAAATAAAGTTTATAATTTAGTGCTTAGTAAAATTTTTTTTGTATTTCTTTTTAATAATTCCACAGATGGTTGGTCAAAAGGGTTTATATTTAACAATCTTGACAAAAGAATAGCTTCAAGAACAAAAAAAGTAAACAATATACCAAGTTCATCCTCACTTTTTTTTGAAATATAAAAGGACCTAAAAGGAATTTTTTTTTTTTAAAAAAATATTTTCATTAGCTTCTTTTTGAGTGTTGATAATTTTTTCCAAAGATTTTTTTTCTAGATAATCAAATGTACCTAATAAAGATTTGTCCTTTAAAGTAAAATTTTTGAAATGCTTTGTTGAAAAAAAAGTATAAAAATAGTTTTTTGGACCATCTAAATAATATTGAAGTAAGCTATGATGATCTTTTGGTACAGATGATATAATAGGTAAAAAACCTTTTCCTTTTTTTCCCAAACTTTCAGCTATCAATTGTTGATACCAAAGACAAAAGTCATGCATGTCTGGATCAAAATTTAAAATTACACAATTATTTTTTTTTTTAATCATTAACTTATGAATAGAAAAAACATTTGAGATTAAACAATTTATAAAATTTTTATTTAAAATTAAATTATTTAACTTCTTAAATTTTTCAATTTTTAATCCCATTAAATAGGCTGGTAACATCCCGACTTCAGACATAACAGAATATCGTCCTCCAATAAAATTTTTGTGTTCAATTATCTCATCTCTAAATTTTTTTGCTAACTCACGTAGTGTGCTGCTTTTAGACTCGGTAATAAATATATTTGAATTGGATCTGCAATTTTTAAGAATTAAATTAAAGTTAACTATAGTTTCTAAAGTATTTCCTGATTTAGATATTATAATATTATTT
>MDSV01105180.1_pt1 | contig 20291 bp, 16 predicted proteins | sample 810851 | NCBI WGS metagenome assembly MDSV01 (sample SAMN05326640, study PRJNA326480) | marine metagenome | isolation source: seawater | place: Atlantic Ocean: North East | collected 2012 | reverse complement strand
GGATGAATAAAAAAGCTAAAGGGAAATAACGCCATATCTCGAAAATGATGACCATGGTCAGAGCGAGCGGCAAACTGAAACTAAATCCAAAAAAATCGAAAACGATACTCCTCTGACCAAAAAAATTTATCGGACTATCTGTAATATTTGTTTGGACCAACATCGCATTTACGATGCCTGAAAATGGGTCGAAGAGTACGACCCAGCTAAACGCCACGGCGATCACCGGTGCCACGTATGGGAATAACAGCAGACCTCTCACTAAAGACCGCCCCGGGAACGATCTTTTCATGATCTGTGCGGCGAACAAACCAACGATTAACGCCCCAGCAGTGCCAAAAACGGTATAGTAAATGGACACTTTTAGCACATCCCAAAACTCTGCGGCTGAAAAGATCTTGCTAAAATTGGCAAAGGTGAAATCGAAAGATGTCAGGACGTTATAGGAAGTAAATTCTAGTAGAGGCTCGCTTGCTCGAAATATCTCTTTCGAGCCAAAAAAGTTATCTGCTGAGGCGACTTCGATTCTTATCTTTCCTCGGGCCTTTGGTTCCAGATCGCCTAGGTGGCATCGAAGCGTTGTCCCATCATCCGTGAGTGAACAAGCGGGGTCCAAACGCGTGACCTCTATGCCAAGAGGCAAAGAATCAGAAAAGGAAGCCGAAGAGAGTGGATATTTGATCGATGAGTTGCGGAAACGATACTCAATCTTTACGTTTTTACTGGGATTAGCGAAGTTCCCACGAAGCCTTTCTTTGACAATAAGAGTGGGCGGCCTCAGATCCGAGAGTGTTACTGGTTTTACTGAGATCCAAAAGTTAGCTATCAAGGGGAACAATACTATCGAGAAAACGAGTAGGAATGTCGGCAAAAGAAGGAGGTAGGCGAGCCTCTTTTCCCTGCGCGCTAACGCTCCTTGACGCTTATCCACCGAACCCATTCTTTCGCCGTTGTCTAATTTTCGTCTGTAAGCGGCCTAAGGCAATCATCCGTAGATGATTGCCTGGGACGAGACTATTCGATTGCCTTCAACTCACTGTTAAGTCTGGCAACAGCGTCATCAGCACTGATTTCATCGTCTATATATCCGCGAACCACTCGGTTGATTACCTGAGAGTTGATCATCTTGGAGGCCAGGGTCAATTGACCCTCTTTGACACCCCAACGGTCAGCGGTCTCTAGGCCCTCAACAATACGGCGTATAGTTCTCGGGTCATAAACGTCCGAGAGAGGCGCCTTTCGATCAACACCGACAGGCAATTTTGACCACGCCTTTATGTATTTGGCTGTGTCAGTGACCTCTCCTCGTCGAACAGGGAACTTGCCCTCTGGGGCTATCGATAATGTTGATGCGTAACCATCTTTCATTGAATATTCCACGAACTGTGTAGCAACGTCTGTGTTGGCGTCGTTCGTTACGCCAAAGTAACGAATGTCAGCCCAAGCCGCACCTGACGGGTTTGATGGCCCACCGAAAGTAGTGACGATACCAGTTTTAGAGGCTAACTCGATTGAGGTGGGATCATCGTTTATTGTTGGTGGCGCCGAGTCCCTCAGACCGGCTAGCTCGTCAAGGATGAAGGGTGACCAGATAATCATCGCAGCCTTACCTGCGAAATAAACTTGTCTTGACTGCATCCAATATAACTCACCTGGAGGCGACGCTTTAGCTATCTTCTTATAAAAATTTAAAACTTCCACGGTAGCGTTCTTGTCAAGCGCACGGAATCCGTCGGAACTCACAGGTGATATACCGTTCGCTAGGAACACATGTTCTAGGACCTGGCTCATGAAATTTTCGTCAACCTTATTCGGCGCAACAAAACCGTACATGGAGGGAGGGTTATGTAGCTTGTCAATGGCGGCCTCGATAGCAGCAAAACTTGTAGGAGCTTCAAGCCCCGCGGCCTCAAAAAGATCTTTACGGTAGACCACCATTTGAGTCCAACCGTCGACTGGAACAGCGGCTGTCATCCCGTCGAACTGCGCCATCGAGATAGCGCCTGGGGCAAAGGTGCTCTTTTTTAACGAATCTACGATATCAGCGTTGGTCTCTACGTCGAGGATCCCTGCTTCTGCCCACGGCAGCACGTATTGCAACGTGTGGTAGATGACATCCGGCAGATCACCAGCGGCGAATGCTGCTGTCGCGCGCTTGCCCAGATCTTTTTCGTCGATTGGTATTACTTCAACATCGTGGCCAGTCAGCGCTTTGAAATCGTCAGCCATGGCTTGCTGTTTTGCGAGACGTGGCGGTTTGTCCTCGATTGTCCAAAACCGGATAGTATCGGCAGTAACTGAGCCTCCGATAAACATCGTGGAAATTACTAAAGACGCAACTTTTAGATTTATTAGTCTCATCATAAAATCTCCTATGTAAGATTAAAGGTTAAGTAGTCGGATCTTCCCGACTTTTTGACCAGCTGTTAATAGGCCTTCTGGTCACGACTTGACGCTCAAACTTTTAGCAGTCAAGTTATTGATCATCGCGGAGCGATCTCGGTCCCGCGATACCATGGTCGCCATAGCTAGGCTACCGTTGTACAAGCTGATCTTTAAGTGCTTAGTCCACGCCCCGAATCTCATTTAGCTAATCAGAAACCCCAAGATGACCGAAATTAAAGTAAAGTTGAAAACACTCTTGATTTAAAACTAGTTTCAAATCAAGAGTAAAATTCCATAAACAGTGTAGTTTTTTAGAGAGAGCCTCTAGAAAAGGAGGTATTGACCCAGTTGACGAGATGGCAAGTCTAGGCACTAATGAACGGACTACTGGCAACACAAGTTACAGGTTGGTTAGATAACCAGACCATGTTTTTTTCTTTTACTTTAGCTAGAGACGAACGCGGACATAGTCGCCCGGAGCAGGAACGATTTCTTTATAGTCGCCAACGGTTTCGATTTGTCGAGCAGGGACCTGACGAGTATTCTGCCTTTCGAGCCACTTATGCCAGTGCGTCCACCAAGACCCAGAGTGATTAGTTGCGCTTTCAAGCCAATGATCAGGCCCGTGACCTAATTCACCGGAAGTCCAATAGTTGCGCTTATTTTTCGCGGGTGGGTTGATAACGCCAGCGATATGACCGGATCCACCTAACACAAACTCTAGGCGCCCACCCACAAGTTCAGTTCCTAAGAATGTGGATTTCCAGGGGGCGATGTGATCGTCAATTGCCGATAAGAAATACATCGGGGTTTTGATTTTGTTTAACTCCACGGGACTCCCGCAACAAACAAAGCCACGCGGCTTTGCGAGATTATTTTTTATATACATCTCGCTCACGTAAGTGTTGTACATAGTTGCTGGAAGGTTCGTCGGGTCTGAGTTCCAGTAAAGCAGGTCGAAGGGTGGCGGTGTTTTCCCCTTGAGGTAGTTGTTTACAACATATGACCAGATGAGATCATTAGAACGGATCATATTGAATCCTAGAGAGAAATTTTTCCCTGGCATCACCCCATCTGTTTCAATCTGGACAGCCCGCAGATTGACTTCTTCCTCGTTGAGGAATACCCCTAGGTCACCCGGCTCAGAGAAATCGAGAAGGGTCGTCAGGAGGGTCACAGACCCGATACTTGAGTCTCGCTTTTTCTGCATGACCGCCAGCGCTGATGCCAAAATAGTGCCGCCAATACACCAAGCAACTGCATTTAATTTTTTTTCGCCTGTGATTTCTTTCACAACGCGTGTCGCCTCAAAAATACCGTCTTGAACGTAATCGTCCCAACCGATGTGACTGTATTCTGGGGTTGTATTTGCCCAAGAAATTAGGAACACCGTGTTCCCTTGGTCGACACACCACTTCACGAAGGAATTTTGTGGCTGAAGGTCAAGAATATAAAATTTATTAATGCATGGCGGGACGATTAGTAGTGGTCGTTGATGGACGGTTTCGGTTGTCGGTTTATATTGTACCAACTCGAATAAATGGTTCCTGAAGACGACAGAACCCTCGGACACTCCAATATTTTCACCTAACGTGAAAGCTGACTCGTCGGTCATAGTGATCCGACCTTTTTCGAGATCAGACATGAGATTCTGCATTCCGTCGATCAGACTTTGGCCATTAGTCCTCATAGCCTCTGTGATCACATCGGGATTTAAGTTGACGAAATTCGAGGGACTCATGGCATCAATGAAATACTGCGTGTAGAACTTTAATCTCTTTTTTTCTTTTTCGTCCAAAGGAATTGCGTCTGTTGACTTACTGAGTGCGTCGGCAGTCAACAGGTATGATTGTTTGATAAAGTCAAACACTGGCAGTTTTGACCACTCATCAGAGTCGAAACGACGATCTTTAGGCGGTCGGGAATCCGCCGCCCCATTTATTAGATCGTTCCATAGTTTGAATTGATCTTTCTGGTATTTGTTTACCATCTCTAACCAACCCTGTGGATTGGTCCAAGAATGCATTACTAACTGAGACCAGAGACCGGTTAGATTACTTGCAATCTCCGCGGTGTCTTCAGAACGAATCACGCCCTGCATTAGGCGTTTGCTTTCTGCGTTTATGGATTCGAATAGTTTCTCTGGTGCTTTTGGGTTCTCAGTACTCAAGCCAGTATCCTCGTCGATCTACTATTGACAGTTTATTGTGCATCGCAATAAAACGAAAGCCTGTGGGGAGTCTTTTGCTACCAACACAGGAATTTAAGGACGTCAGAACATATGTTGACCACCATTGATCGCAAGGTTCGAGCCTGTCACGAAGGCCGCGCGATCTGAGGCGAGGAAGGCAACTGAATATGCGACCTCGTCAGGGTTACCGAGACGCCCGACGGGGATGGTTGATGCGATCTTCTCGAGGATTTCATCGCCAATAGCCGCGACCATGGCCGTCATGATGTAGCCGGGGCTGATTGTATTTACGGTTACCCCTTTCGATGCCACCTCTTGTGCGAGAGATTTAGTAAAGCCATGCATTCCTGCCTTTGCTGCGGCATAGTTTGCTTGTCCGAACTGTCCTTTCTGCCCGTTTACCGAGCTGATGTTTATCACGCGTCCCCACCTTTCTTCCAGCATGCCGTCGATAACAAGTCTGGTCATGTTGAACACAGAGCGAAGGTTAGCGTTCAACACTTGATCCCATTGCTCTAGTGTCATCTTACGGAAGGTCGAGTCACGAGTGATCCCTGCGTTATTGACTAGGCAATGAATATTCCCGTGCGTCTCCACAACCCCGTCGATACATTGGCGGGACGACTCGGAGTCTGATACGTCACCATAGGCGATATCAAACTCATAGCCGGCGGCTCGCTGATCCTCTTGCCACGCTCTGGCTTTGTCATGGTTGCCCCCGGAATTATAGCCGGCGACGACTGTAAACCCTTCAGTAAAAAGCTCCCGGCAGATTGCTGTCCCGATACCACCGGTACCGCCGGTTACTAGTGCAGTTCGTTTAGACATCAAATTAAAATCCTTGGATAAAAAAAAACCGGTGCGATATGTTACAGGAAACGAAGAGTATTGTGCCTTTCATGAAACTTTACAGTGACAAAAAAATAGTCGCAGAGACTGTCGACGCATCCGGTTTGAAGTGTCCTGAGCCTGTCATGATGCTCCGAAACGCCCTGCGTAAGGCAGACACTGGTGCCTGCCTCAAACTAATCGCGACTGATCCTTCGACGCTACGTGATGTCCCGACGATGTGTCGATTCATGCACCATGAGTTGGTGTCTCAAGAAGAACGTGAGGGCTTTTTTGAATTCGTGGTTTCTGCACGCGGGGCCAAATTGCAACCTTGAAGCAAAAGCTGCCAATGTTCGACGTGTAATTTGATCGCAAGACTCAATTCGTTTCGGGTACCCGCAGGTAGTCTTAGCAAAGCGTCAATCAGTTCGTCGTGTGAGATTCGCGTTAGCGGAAGTACTGACCATTGCCTATCAAGTGACTCTAAGGCTCGCGATAGTGAGGATATTTTTGGTTGTAGAGTATTTTTAAAGAATCCTTGCATGAAGGCTTGGAGATTACGTCCTTGCTCGGTTGGTGTACCCATGGGGCAGAGCCTACCTGATCTGATGGCCGTTTCTTGGATACGGTTGGCGCTCGAGATCCAAGAAAGGGTCTGACCGATAGCTTTGTGGAGTGTTCCATGGTGCTGTGTTCCGCCCCACTCCTTTAGGGATTCCTCGAAATCACTGATTGTCGATTCATCGGCAGTGTCGGCGTCGGATAGCGCGCTTGTGAGCGTCCGCAGAATATTTATTGTTGTCCTGGTGTATACGGACGTGCTCTCGTTCAGAGTCTTGAATGGGGGCGATACCTTTGTGTGGATTCGATCTGCCTCTTGGCTGTTAGTTAGGAGTTCGACGACAGCCGCCTCCACATCATGTTGCTTGGCATTTACCGCAAGTTGGAACCACTCTTTGTCTTGTAATCCCGAACATCTCGATAAGCCTGCTCGAACCTTCCACTCATAAATAAGTCGGCTCGATTCCTGTTTTTGCTTACCGAGACTGGAATTGCGTTCTGCGATTAGCGGGAGAAGTCCGCACTCAGCGAGCTCGAGTGCGTTTGCGAAACGAATTCGGGTCTCACTCAGTCGTATCCGGGGTGGACCAACCCGCGAAAACGGATTGGGAATTATTTTTTCCGGCGGTTGGCCTAGAATCCCTGCAACCCGATCTAAATCGCTTTGGTTCGGAGCGATCGACTGCTCTAGCTCGTTACAGCCTGCTAGTAATAGAGCGATAAGTGGAAACACTCGAGACGACATAGCGCATGCCCTCCAAGACTCGCAGCGGTGTATTTGGTGGAGTTGTTTTCATCTCAATGTATGCATTTTCCAATTTCTCAAGAAACCCAGCAGAAGTATGCCTCCCGGAAAAATCATCAAGACTTGGTGAGAATGGAACCGACCAAATCTCACAAAATAATTTCTCAAGCCCTTGTGGCCTCGCTTCAACCTGCTCGAATTGCTCTTGTTCCCTCGATGACCTGCCACAGGGCGAATACCAGTAGCCAAAATCGTCAATTTGTCTTCGCATGTCTCCCGCGAGGCTGTAATGTGCCAGCTCGTGAAACAAACTTCTAACAAAGTCTTCTCGGAAAAAAAGGATTGCAGGTCGATTTTCTCTTGGTGCTTGATAGAAGGGCTCCGACGCTCCACCCTGAATATGAAGTGTGGGGAGCACTCGCTGGCATACATCTAATACAGCGGGTATCAAGGCAATTTGGCTCATAGGGAGACGCTCGTCGATGGCATGGTTCTGGATTGTACTCGGATTACTAGCCGTCATGGGACCGATTACCTGGATCCTCCCATCGCCTATTGAGCGACGACAGGGCGAACGTCGGATGGAGGCATTGAAGCTTGGTATGAAAGTAAAGATTTTGATCGTGGACGATTGGGTCACGGAGCGGCTGAATATCGATCGGTTGTCTCAGTATCTTATTTGGACCGATCAGAAACCGCGACCAACTTCTTTCTGGCGGATCCCAGGCCGTGATCATCCATGGGCGTCTCCACCGGGTTCGAGGGGTTGGGACTTACTATCGGGCGATTTCTCGGTCATTCTTAAAAATCTCCCACCAGATATCATCGGGATCGGCTCGGAAAACGGTTATGTCTGGGTTGCATTGGATGATGCGAGGTCCAATATTGAGGCTACAGCGATCAAGCGCCTTCTAGAGGAGGTTCTAGCATTTTTGACGCAATGATAGCTGTTTAATTTTCGGTGGGACTTGAGTCTGTATACGTTCTACCGTATTTCTAAAAAAGAGAGAGTTGTTTGCATCGGAGAGTGTTTTGACTTTTCAATGCGCTACTTGATCAAACGACCACAGATAGAGTATTCAGGAATTCCATGGGAAAATCGCTGGTTATCGTAGAGTCTCCGGCCAAGGCCAAGACTATCAACAAGTACCTTGGTTCAAACTTCATTGTGAAATCGAGTGTGGGTCATATCCGTGACCTCCCGACCGCTGGGGCTGCATCCGCAGAGAAGACCGCCAAGACGCCGAGCCTATCAAAAGAGGAAAAAGCGAAAAGGCAGTTGATACGCCGCATGGGTGTTGATCCTGAGCATGGCTGGACTGCGCGTTATGAAATCTTGCCGGGCAAAGAAAAAGTAGTTTCCGAGCTCAAGAAGCTGGCGGGTCAAGCAGACCATATTTATCTTGCGACCGACTTGGATAGAGAAGGGGAGGCCATCGCCTGGCACTTGCAAGAGACCATTGGCGGCGATCCTGAAAAATATCAGCGGGTTACGTTTTCTGAAATCACCAAAACAGCCATCGAGGCAGCCTTCAACAGGCCATCAAATGTCGATGTTGATCGTGTGAACGCACAACAAGCGCGACGCTTTTTGGATCGTATAGTGGGATATATGGTCTCACCATTGTTGTGGGCAAAGATTGCCCGCGGCCTCTCTGCTGGAAGGGTGCAATCTGTTGCTGTCAGATTAGTCGTTGAGCGTGAGCGTGCGATACGGGCGTTCGTACCAGAGGAATACTGGGAGATTTTTGCAGACCTGTCGCGTCAGAGTAGTGAGTCACGCTTTCAGGTCATCGAATACCAAGGTAAGGCCTTCAAACCGGGTAATGGCGATCAGGCTAAGTCGGCCACCGATGCATTAAATGCTGCGACTTATCACGTTGTTGAGCGAGAGAGTAAGCCTGGCAAAACACGTCCGCCTGCGCCATTTATTACGTCAACTCTACAACAGGCCGCGAGTCAGCGTCTTGGATTTGGAGTTAAAAAGACTATGACGCTTGCTCAACGACTGTATGAGGCAGGTCTGATTACCTATATGCGAACCGATTCCACTTACCTCTCCAAAGATGCAATTTACGCAGCTCGGGCGTTAGTAGGTTCTGAGTTTGGGTCTAATTACCTGCCCGAAAGTCCAAATTTTTACGCGAGCCGGGATAACGCTCAGGAGGCTCATGAGGCGATAAGGCCGTCAGATGTCCGCAAGAGGGGTGCGGACCTTCATTCGGTTGAACGAGATGCGCAAAGACTATACGAACTCATTTGGCGTCAGTTTGTTGCCTGTCAGATGACTGCAGCAGAGTACTTAACGACCACGATCAAGGTCCAAGCAGACAGCTATGGGCTAAGGGCTAGAGGGAAAGTCACAACTTTTGCTGGTTACCAGGCCGTTCTTCCGATTGGTGGCAAAGGCGACGACGCGGAGCTCCCGGATGTGCAAGTAGGAGATCAATTGGACTTGATTACTCTCGATTCACAACAAAAATTTACCTCACCACCTGCACGATACAACGAAGCATCATTAGTTCGTGAGCTCGAGAGGCAGGGGATTGGACGTCCTTCAACCTATGCGGCGATCATCTCCACGGTGCAAGACCGAGGGTATGTCGAGATGGATGGCCGACGATTGTTTGCTACCAAGATAGGCGAGATCGTTACCGACCGTCTGATTGAGAATTTCAGTGATTTAATGAACTACGATTTTACTGCAAGCATGGAGGATTCACTGGATAACGTCGCAGAAGGCCATAAAGACTGGATTGGTCTGCTTGACGAGTTCTATGCCCAGTTTAAACACCAGCTTGATTTGGCGGCTAGCCCTGAGGGAATGCGACCGAATAGTCCCACCGAGACCGATATACCTTGTCCGACATGTGATCGACCTATGATGATTCGGACCGCAACAACCGGTGTGTTTCTAGGTTGTTCGGGTTATCAATTGCCGCCGAAGGAGCGGTGTAAGACTACTATAAATCTGGGGCCGGGAGACGAAGCGATCCAAGATGGTGATGACGCTGAGACGCTAGCTTTGATGGAGAAGGAACGCTGTCCCCTCTGTCAAACAGCGATGAGCTCATATCTTATCGATGAGACGCGTAAGATCCATATTTGCGGTAATAATCCTGACTGCTCGGGACACACTATCGAAGTCGGACGGTTCAAGATCAAAGGTTATGAGGGACCATCGATTCAGTGTGACAAATGTGGAAATGAAATGCAGTTGAAGACCGGCCGCTTTGGGAAGTTCTTCGGTTGCACCAATACCGCATGTAAAAACACTCGAAAACTATTGAAGAACGGACAGCCTGCACCACCAAAAATGGATCCAATTCCTATGCCGTGGCTGAAATGTCTGAAAGTGGACGACACTTATGTATTACGTGATGGGGCGAGTGGTTTATTCCTTGCCGCTAGCGGGTTTCCAAAAAATAGGGAGACTCGCGCCCCGTTGGTGTCTGAGTTACTCAAAGTGAAAGACCAATTGGATCCGAAATACCACTTCATACTGACGGCTCCGGTTACAGATCCTGACGGAAATCCGGCCCAGGTTAGGTTTTCTAGGAAAGCGAATGCACAGTATGTTATGAGTGAGTCGGAAGGGAAATCAACCAAGTGGAAAGCAACCTTTGACAACGAGCGCTGGACGGCTAGTTGATGCGTCCGGTAAGAACACGTCGACGGGTTCTTGAGTCGTTGGCAAAGGCTAAAGCGCTCGTCGCGGTGAAAGTTGAGAATCGTTTGGAGCATCACGCGCTTTGCGAGGCCGTACTGCACCAAATTGATGCAACTTTTGTTGCCTTAATCCGGCAGGTTGGTGATGCGCATGGATTTAAGCCTGAAAATATTGGCTGTCTTGATGACCTTATCGCCCAATTAGAGCAGCGTAATCTAGTGTCGCTTGAAGTTCAGAGGATGCAGATATTGGTCACAGACCCAGAGGGTTGGTGGAGCGCGTTTCGAACACATTGCGCCAAGGTGAGTTGCCCTGACGAAGCGCCAGGAATAGCCGATACTGATCGAATTCCGTTGACAGACACCACAGGCGTCGATCGACTTAAAAATGAGCGCTACAGCGAATGGGTCGAGGGACTCTCTGATTTAGTGGCAGAGTTCCAGGTAAGGTTCGATGAATCTTAGAGAACCGTTCGGATAACACCGACCGCGAGCCCCTCGATGTAAAATTCGCTATCTGGCTGGATCACAATAGGCTCGAATAACTGATTTTCTGCGAGCAGTCTGATGCCTTTATCGCTTTTATCCAATCGTTTTACTGTGACTTCACCATTGATCCGCGCGACCACAATCTCCCCGTGTTTCGCGGTATTTGATTTTCGGACCGCGAGTAGATCGCCATTAAAGATCCCAACATCGATCATTGAGTCACCCTGAACTCGCAGTAAGAAGTCTGGTGAGGCTGAAAAGAGTTCAGATTGAATCGGAACCATTTTTTCGATGTGAGCCACTGAATCAATAGGCACACCGGCAGCCACCCTACCAACTAAAGGTAATCCAACGCCTTCGTTTGATTGATCATCTAGCGGAATTAGGCACTGAATCCCACGACTAGCACCGCTTTGAAGCCGGACAGCTCCACGCCGCTCTAGCGCACGAAGATGCGATTCCGACGCGTTAATAGATCGAAATCCGAGGGCTCCGGCTATCTCTGCGCGAGTCGGTGGACGTCCCTCGTCGCGGATCGATTGCTGAATCACTCCAAGAACACGCGTCTGGGCCTTGGTAAGTTTGATTTCACTCATACTGTATAAATTATCAGTATTCAGGCTAAAATGGAATCACCCGTTGATAAGGTGCTCAAGTAATGCTTTCTGAGCATGTAACCGGTTGCCGGCCTGAGACCAAACTGAGTTAGTTCGGCTATCAGCAAATAAGTTGTCGGAGATTTCTTCGCCTTTGTGGGCGGGTAAACAATGAAGGAAGCAGACATCTTTTGCCGCGGAATCGAGAAGCGCGGGAGTGATCTGATATCCATTGAACGCTCGCAGACGATCTTCGATTTCGTTCTCTTGGCCCATACTTGTCCAAACGTCGGTGGTTACAACCTGTGCGCCCTTTACTGCGTCTTCCGGACTATCGACGAATGTGACCCGTCCGTTTGCCTTCTCGACCCACTCTGGTGCTGGTTTATAGCTGGATGGAACCGCAACGGTAAGATTAAATTCGAATATATTCGCAGCCTCGAGATAGCTGTGACATACGTTATTGCCATCGCCGATCCATGCGACACGTAGATTTCTGACATCACCGAATCGTTCTTGCATTGTTTGTACGTCGGCCAGAAGTTGGCATGGGTGGCAACTGTCAGATAAACCGTTGATCACGGGAATTGTTGCGGCCTCGGCGAAGCGCTCGAGTTTATTGTGATCATCAGTTCGGATCATGACTGCACTGACCATCTCTGACAAAACACGTGCAGTGTCCTCCAACGGCTCACCACGTCCGAGCTGCGTATCTGTAGGCGATAAGAAGATTGCTGAACCACCGAGCTGCGTCATACCAGCCTCGAAACTAACACGGGTGCGAGTGGATGACTTCTCAAAGATCATCGCTAAAACATGTTGTTTAAGGGTCTGGCTGAACTCCCTCGCCTGATATGAGTTTTTTAACGCATGCGCTCGTTCTAGCACTTTAAAAAGTGCTGGCGGGGACAAACTATTAAGCGTTAGGAAGTCTGTTTTTGCCATAACCGTATTCCGGAAAAGCGATGCAGTGTACCATTGCGAGTCGACCCAAGCGAGCACAGAGAGGAAGAGATGAGCACACTTGAAACGATCAAGTCACAAATCGAGGAAAATCCTGTTCTTTTGTATATGAAAGGAACCCCAGAGCAACCACAGTGTGGATTCTCTTCACAAACTGTGCAGGCCTTGATGGCCTGCGGTCGTCCGTTTTCTTTTGTGAACATCCTTGATCATACCGATATTCGGGCCGAATTACCCAAGTACGCCGAATGGCCGACGTTCCCACAGCTTTGGATCAATAGCGAGTTGATTGGTGGGTGCGATATTGTACTGGAGATGTATCAAGCCGGCGAGCTTAAACCTATGGTGGAAGCGGCTTCCCCCGAATCTTCTGAGTAATCCATGAGCGCAAAGGTGCAGGTTTTAGGGGCTTATAAAATACCGTCGTTCCCAGCTCTTTCGCCTGACTTTTCATTAAATCGCCCCTGTCTGATGTAATCAGGGCACAAGCGATGTCCCCGCGGAGCGCATGAATAATCGCTATAACATCGACACCAAGCGCTTCGTCGTCTAGGTGATAGTCCACCAAAGCGATCTGTATATTTGGGTTTGCGCGGATGGACTTTTTGGCTTCCTCGATTGAAATACCAGTTATAACAGTCGCTCCCCAGCCGTTAAGGAGACTCCTCATTCCCAGTAAAATATCTCTGTCATTATCGACAACCAAAATCGTTCGCCCGGTCAATGGTTGTACTAATGAATCACTGCGCTTTGCTTTCCGCGTGGTTAGCGGTTCCGGTTTAGACTTTGAACGTGTAAGGGTGACTGAGAAGCAGGAGCCCATGCCAGGGGTGGAATGTACGTCTAATTTAAGCTCCAGGAGGTCACAAATTCGTTTCGAAATTGAGAGACCGAGTCCAAGACCTTTCTGTTCGGTTTGAACGCCTTCAGACAGTCGTTTGAACTCGTCAAAAATAGAAGGTAAATCATCTGGGTGTATTCCAATTCCCGTATCCCAGACTTCGATTCTAATATCTGCACCGAAAGTTCTAACAGCAAAGAGCACACGATCATTATGACCGGTATAACGAAGTGCATTGGAGAGGAAATTCTGCAGTACGCGACGCAATAATTTGGGGTCTGTATCAACGACAACGTCACGTGATTTGGCTTTGAAACGGATATTGCGCTGGTCAGCGAGTAATTGGAATTCTTGCGAAAGTTGCCCAAACAACTCCGATAACCTAAACGGTCGCGGTTCTGCCCGTAGCGCACCTGCGTCCAATTTTGAAATCTCTAGTAGTGTAGATATAAGGTTTTCGGCAGAGCTTAATGCTCCCTCAAGATGGTTCGTTAATTCTCTGACTTCTTCAGTATTCGAGCGTTCGGCGAGCGAGGTTGTGAACAGCCTTGCTGCATTTAGTGGTTGCAGAAGATCATGAGATGCCGCAGCCAGGAAGCGGGTCTTGGATAAATTTGCCTCCTCGGTAGCTTTCATTGCCTTTGTTAGGGCTTTTTCTGTAGTGGCCCGACGGTTGTTTTCGGCCTCTAAAGCATCGTTAACCGCCTGTAATTCCTCTGTCCGTTCCTCCACTCGCGCCTCGAGTGTTTCATTGGCAGTCTCGAGTCCGCGCTTGGCCTCGTTACGATCACTTACATCCTGGTATAAAACAAAAATACCCTGAATTTCGCCGTTCTCCGTTCGGTGTGGCACATAGAGTGCCTCGAATTCACGATGCTCGCCGGCGCGATCAACCGAGACCTCAAACCTTTGGCGCCGCCCTTCAAACGCGCGTTTGAGAAAGGGAATTCGAGCTTCATACTCGGCTTCGGTGAAGATATCCTTATTCGGTCGTCCGATCACTTGTTCTCTCCAGACACGCATGGTTCGCTCAAATGCTTTATTGATGAACTGAAGTCGATAGTCTCTATCGATGTAAGCAATCATTGCGGGCACATTGTCGGTATAGACTCTAATAGCCTGTTCTGATTCACGAAGGGCTGTTTCAGCCTCCTTATATGACGATATGTCTGAGTAACTGGTGACATAGCCACCGTTAGGCATGGGTTCGCCGATAATCTCGAGCGTGATACCGCTCGACAGAACCGACTCGCGTCGGTAGGCGCTACCCCGATTCAGATGATCGAGGCGTTTTTGCAGCGCTTGTTCAATTTGATCATGGGTTGAAAAGTTGCCAATTATGCCATTTGCAGCGTTATGCCGGAACAAGTCTGCGACTGGTCGTCCGACAGTCAAGAGTTCATCTGGGTAGTCAAAAAGTTCTTGGTACCGACGGTTCCATGCGACGAGGTTCTGATTTTGGTCGACGACACTTATCCCCTGCGACAGGTGTTCGATGGCCTTACGCAAGAGCTCCTGATTCTGTTTAGCGAGTGTTGATGCCTCATCAACCAGCGAGACGAGTTCGCCCAGATGGATGCGGCGGCCACGAGATGCAGAGCGAATCACCAACCGGGCTGAAGTATAGCCAATTTCTTGGGCAAGAATTGATTCAACTGATCCAATGAGCTCTGCGGGCGCAGGATCTTTCTCATTAAGTTTTTGTATTTGATGCTCAGACGCGTAGTCTTTAACTACGGTTTGGACTCGATCATTTCCGATAAAGCGCGATGCAAGTGTGGTCAGATCATCAATACGCAAATCTTCTTTGAAATACCGACCAGACTTTGAGGTTGGCGATGTTACATCCACGAATGTTGCTGCCTGCACCCGATCTACGAGACGGGAGGTAGTCGATAATGAGACTATTATATAAGTGAGTAGATTGAGTCCCAGAGAAACCAGAACACCATTTGTGAGTGGATCAAATGGAATAAGAACTATTTGTTGGACGACCTCAGTTTGGTTAGTGTCTATCGCTGGTAGTAGTAGCATGAAAGACCAGCTAACTAGGCCGATCAGCATACCCGCCAGTGCACCGTAGCGGTTTCCTTGCCGCCAATACAGGCCACCAAGAAGGGCCGGTGAAAATTGGGCTGCCGCTACGAATGCAACTAGGCCAATCGATGCCAGAGAGCGCTCATTGGTCGCGGATTGATAGTACAGCCAGGCTAGCGCCATGATTCCGACGATGCACAGACGACGCACCATAACCATGATCCAAGATAGGTCTTGGCGCTGTCTCAACTCATTAGATGACGACCTGAACATGAGAGGGAGTAACATCTCGTTGGCTACCATGATCGCGAGGGCCAAAGTCGACACAAGAATCATGCCTGTTGCAGCAGATAATCCTCCAAGGAATGCGAGCGCCGCTAGCGGTTCGTTATCGAATGTCATGGGCAGTAGAAGTACAAATGCGTCTGGTGGTGCGAGCCCTTTAAACTTCAAAAGGCCAGCCGCTGCGATGGGTATGACGAAAATGACAAAGCCGAGAAGGTAAATGGGAAAGAACCAGCGGGCATTTTCGCGATAACTTTCCTCATCGGGCGACTCAACGAACGTTACGTGGAATTGTCGAGGCAGACAAATGATGGCCAAGCTGGCGAGGATAAGCTGTGTTATGAGACCCCACTGTGAGAAGTTCGTACTAAATACGGTGGCGACTTGAGGGTCTTGCTTAGCTAGTGTGAAGAGATTGTCGAACCCGTCGTATAGTTCGAAGGTGCAGAAGAAACCAACCAGTACAAACGCCACGAGCTTGACCACGGATTCGAATGCAATCGCGATCATCATCCCTCGATTACTATCTCTGCGTCGGCCAGGTAGGCGAGTTCCGAATAATATCGCAAATACCGTCAGAAACAGTGCAGCGAAAAATGCGGTATCAAAGATAGTGGGATCAGTTGCGGTCGGAGCCCCCGCCATGATGTTAAACGTTTGACCGACAGCTTTGAGTTGCAATGCAATGTATGGAATCGTACCAAGAAGTGCTACCAACGTCGTTAAAACAGCTAGTGGTTGCGATCGGCCATAGCGAGCGGACATGAAGTCTGCTAGCGATCCGATACGATGTGTCTTCACTACGGCATTGAACTTAGATAGGACCGGCCATCCGAAAATAAAAACCAACATTGGACCGAGGTATATGGGTAGAAATTCCCAGCCATGATTAGCAGCAGAACCGACGGCTCCATAGTACGTCCAGCTCGTCGCATAGACACCAATCGATAGAGGGTAGACCCAGCGAGCTGCTCGACTTCCGCCGAAGGATGCCGTGTTCCGATCGCCATGCCAAGCAACGATAAAAAGCACGCTCACGTAGGCTAGTGAGAGCATTATGAGCTGCCAACTAATGGACACAAATACCCCCTATTTTGAAAAAGCTGCTTGAAAAAGTTTGTCCGAAACCTTGTTTTTGATTGGCTATGCGATTGAATCTATCTGTATTCGCTATATCCTTCGTTCTGATATTACTGCAAATTAGATTTTCAGATAGTTAAACCAGACTTTAGCGAGATGTTTGCAGTCTATATCTGTTCGAGGGATTTGCGTATGAGTACAGAGAAATAGTTCTTGATCATTGGTTCACACTATTACGCCATCAGGGTTATAAGAGAGACTCAATCATCTCGACTCGCTAATGCCGGAATACCGCCCGGCGCTATTTAACGGGGAACGATCATGTGGAAATTTCCTAATCCAAATGAAGGCGGATTTAATGACTAGGGCCAATGATAAGCAGAGGCTGGAGCGTGCGAAACGGCAGCAACGATTGCGGCGGTTGGCAGGGCAGGCAATCAGTGACTATGCCATGATTGAAGGGGGCGATAGGGTCATGGTGTGTCTTTCAGGTGGGAAAGATAGTTACGCGCTACTCGATATGTTGATCCTTTTACGCAAATCGGCTCCCATCTCTTTCGATCTCATCGCTGTAAATCTCGATCAAAAACAGCCCGGATTTCCGGAAGATGTGTTACCGACCTACATGTCCGAAAAAGATGTACCCTTTTATGTGATCGAGCGAGATACTTTCTCGACGGTGAAGCGCTTGGTTCCAGAGGGTAAGACTACCTGTGCCTTATGCTCTCGGTTACGGCGAGGGACCCTCTATGGTTTCGCTGAAGCCAATGGTGTAACCAAAATCGCTCTGGGACACCATCGAGACGATATTCTGGAAACGCTATTTCTTAATTTATTTTTTGGCTCAAAACTGAAAACAATGCCACCTAAGTTGGTATCAGATAATAGTCGCTATGTGGTCATTCGCCCGCTTGCGTATTGTAAAGAAGCGGATCTGGCGCAATTTGCGGTTGATCGAAATTATCCTATCATTCCCTGTAATCTCTGCGGATCGCAGCCGAATCTAAAACGTGCTGAAATCAAGGCCATGATCTCAGATTGGGAGAAACAGTATCCGGGGTGCGTCGATAACTTATTTCGCGGACTGCAGAACGTTGTACCGTCGCATTTGATGGATAACAAGTTGAATAGCTTTGACAGTCCCGGTCCTGAAGAACTCCTAACGTATCGTCGCGATAATCCCTTAAATTGTGACCTATCTGAAATTGAGGAACTATTGGCCGAGACTGAATTGAACCCTTGGGCACAAATGCCAAATGCAGGATCTCAGCCTATTGAACTAAATGGTTTTAGTAATAACAGCCTAAAGCCATAGGGGCGTAACAAGGGATCCATATAGAGAAAGGAAATTGAACTTAAGAGGTGAATTTAGTTCGAGATTTCAATTTGCACTATCCGTAAGCATTTTCATCCTAAAAAATACGGCTTAGGTTATAAATTTAGTTATTATGAATAGACTTTTCAGTGCGGAATGGTTATATGAACTTTTCTACCATTTAGGTAAATAGGGTACGTAAAGTCGAAAAAGATGAAATTGCAACAACTTCGATATATCTGTGAAGTCGCTAAACACGAACTAAACGTTTCCACCACGGCTCAAAGCTTGTTCACGTCGCAGCCGGGCATCTCAAAACAGATCCGATTACTAGAGGATGAACTTGGAATCGAGATCTTTGCGAGGAACGGAAAACATTTGGTCTCCATTACCCCAGCCGGTGAGGCGGTGCTTTATGTAGCGAGTGAAGTCTTGCACAAGGTAGCTACCATTAAACAGATCTCGCAAGAGTTCGCGAACGAGACCAAAGGTGTACTTTCGATTGCGACCACGCACACGCAAGCACGCTATGTGTTACCACCAACAATCAATGAGTTCATGCGTGACTACCCAGATGTATCATTACAAATGCAACAAGGCACGCCGTCTCAGATAGCAGAAATGGCGGCTTCTGGGGATGTTGACTTCGCGATTGCAACCGAAGGACTGGAGCATTTCTCTAATCTTCTGCTGATGCCATGTTATAAATGGAACCGTGCGGTTATTGTTCCTGAGGATCATCCACTCACGCAGATTGACAGGCCACTGTCATTGTCTGAACTCGCAGAGTACTCGATCGTCACTTACGTCTTTGGCTTTACCGGTCGTTCGAGACTAGACGAGGCATTTGAACAAAAGGGTTTAACGCCAAAAGTGGTATTTACGGCAGCCGACGCTGACGTGATTAAGACCTATGTGAGGCTGGGGCTGGGGGTTGGGATTATAGCTGATATGGCTCATGATCCTCGGACTGACAGAGATCTTGTTGCGATTAGCGTGGGTCATTTGTTCAAACCAAGTGTCACTTCAATAGCATTTCGTCGCGGTACATTTCTGAGGGGTTACATGTATCGGTTTGTTAATTTATTTGCGCCCCATCTATCCCAGAAGGTAATTGGTGCTTTTATGGAAAGCCAAGGCCGGGGCGAGGCGAAAAAGATCTTCGAATCGATCGAAATTCCAACACTTTGACGACCAGATAATCCACTGAATTACGCTTTCTAGAGATTGATGATTATCGAAGAGCAGTCCACGTGAAAGAGAATTTGGGTGATCGCGGAAACCTGTTGCGCCTTCATAGATCTGGAGTAGCTTCCGAGAACATTTGGTATCCCTTGCTTTCTTCTTTTCAGTCCCACCGACGCATCATCTGTCCAGACCTTCCTGGCATGGGTAGATCTCATGCTTTAGATTTTGAGGACTGGCCTATTTCTGTCGATCTTGTTGCTAACGACATATCTAGGCTATGTAGTGATTTGTGTATTTAACGATGTCAGATGGTCGGCTACTCGTTCGGCGGTATCGTTTCGTTGCTGGTTTGCGCAAACTACCCTGCCTTGGTTGAGGACTTCCTAGTTCTGGGGCCTGCACTTTTGGAACGAGAGTCGATTACCGAGCTGCGCAATGTCAGAGCTGAGTATGCGGCGGCTCCGCTATCTCTTCTGTCCGGTGGTGACCCTACAGTTGGTATTACATGATTTCTCGATTTAGTTGCGCCTAATCGGTCAACTCATCCACGAGTCGAGCGGACGACAATTCAGTGGTTGATGAGTCACCCCAAAGGTTTGGCCTATTCACTACTATCGGTTAATGAAGCAGCCCCGAATTTAGATGGACAGGCGCTTATTGATGCAGCGCCTCGCGTTTTGAGTCTGATCGGCTCGAAGAGTGCTGACCCAGTAAATGCGCTGCATCAGATGTTTTCCGATTCGAGGGATGATTGATCTTGTCGCGCGGTCTCTGGAGTAGATCACGCGCTGCGTTATCAGAAGCCTAGGCTATGTGCTGAACTGATTTTGCGGCACTTTTGGCGCTAGGACACAGACCTACGTTTACCTGTGACTTGGAGAATACGGGCACTGATTTCTTCTACTGAACGCTCGGTGGTTGATAAAAATGGAATCGCATGACGACGATATAGGGCCTCTACCTCGTTAACTTCATACTGACACTGCTTGAGTGAAGCATAGCGAGAATCTGGTCTTCGCATTTCACGAATTGCTTGAAGTCGCTCAGGATCAATTGTTAATCCGAAAAGCTTGGTTTTGTATTTTCGCAAAGAATCCGGCAGTTGATCGTCATCG
>MDSV01154459.1_pt1 | contig 20292 bp, 14 predicted proteins | sample 810851 | NCBI WGS metagenome assembly MDSV01 (sample SAMN05326640, study PRJNA326480) | marine metagenome | isolation source: seawater | place: Atlantic Ocean: North East | collected 2012 | reverse complement strand
TTTTACTTTGTAGATACCAAATTTACTTAAAAATTTTTTTTTATTATCTACAAATATATTACTTTCAAATTTTAGATTAGTAAATTTTTTATCACTATTAATAGATCCCACCATGTCAGCTGCACCAAGTTTTCCTAAATTAAGTAAAAATTGTTCTAAATTTAAATTTCCATTATAAAATTTTATACGTGACTCAAATGATTTTATAAGGTTATTTTTTGAATATATTTTATCAGATGAAAAATTTATTTTTCCATTTAACTTATTGTTAATTTTAAATAATTTTTTTTGTTTTTCTTTATCTAAACTTAAAAAATGATTATATACTTTTGTAAAATTTAGACTGCTTAAATTAACCTCTAAATCAAAGTCAAAAAATGGTGAAAATACAATTTTTCCTTCCATCTTTCCTTCAAAAAAATTGTTTCTTAAATTAGATTTTTTTATATTTAATTCATTATTTTCAAGTTCAAAAATTCCTGTAATTTTATTTTTTTCTTTTTTTGTTAAAAAATTACCTCTCATTTTTTTTTTATCTTTATCTAAATCTAATAAATTAATTTTAGATAAAAAATTTGAATTTTTCATTTTAACTACTAAATCTGTAGTTGCTTGGGTGTCAAAATTTTTACTTTTTAACTTTATGAGTATATCGTCATTTAAAAATCTTCCAGTGATCTTTAGGCTGTTAGTTTTCTCAAAAAAATCACCTTTTATATTTGCATCATAAATTGATGCCACATATTCTTTTTCATTATAAAATAAAACTTGGCCTTTTTTAAAAATTATAGGATTTAAGTTAATTTTTTTTGTTAAAATATTTTTATAAATAGCAAAATTTCCTAAGTTTACTTTAGCTTTATATTTATTTAGTACGATTTTTTTAAATTTATGTTTCTCTTTAGCTAGCAAATTTTGAAAAGAAAGCTTTATTATAGCTTCGTCAGAACTTATTATATTATTTTTATTTTTTGCAAATCCTTCTATTTTTAAATTTTCAATTTTCAATCTTGGTGTTGGATAAAACCTGTATTTAACTTCTCCTTCTATTGAACATTGTAAATTATTACTTTCACATATCGATTTTGTAATTTTTAATTTATCATATTTATAAAATGTTGGTATCGCCATGTACAAAAATGTAAAAAGAATTACAAAAATTGGAAGATGAACAAATAAAAATTCAGACTTAAATAATATTTTTTTATTAAAATTAAAGATATTATAACTGCTTAATTGAAAAAATTTTTTGTAATTTGTAATATTTAGATAATTAAAATTAAATATATTATAACTTTTCAATTTTGCATATTTGGCAATATTTAGATTATTAAAATTAAAGATATTATAACTTCTCAATTTCGCATATTTTGTAATATTTAGTTTATTAATACTGAAATATTTAAAAAATTTTCTAAGATAAAAAATTTTAAAACTTATATTTTTAAAAATTTTAAATAAACTATATACCAGTGTATTAAAGGTTTTTTGAACTGTGGAAAACTTATATCTTTTAAAATTAAGGTATTTCATTTATTTTAATAAAAATTTATAAATTTTAATTTCATGGAAATTACCAAACAAAATTATTTAAGCAACTTAAACAATAATCAAAAAGAAGCAATAGTTAGCCTAGATGGGCCGTGTCTCATTGTAGCAGGTGCAGGCTCTGGTAAAACAAAAGTTTTAACTACAAGAGTTGTGCACATTATTAAGCAGAAAAAAGCTTGGCCAAATCAAATTCTTTGTGTGACGTTTACTAATAAAGCAGCTAAGGAAATGCAAAATCGAATAGTGGATTCTTTAAATGAAAAAGTTACATCTTTGCCTTGGCTTGGAACCTTTCATTCAGTTTGCGCCAAACTCTTACGTAGGCATGCTGAGGCTGTAGGCTTGACCTCTCAATTTACAATTATAGATCAAGAAGACCAGTTAAGGTTAATTAAAAATATATGTAAGGCTGAAAATATTGATATTAAAAAAATATCACCAAAATTTGTTTTATCTTTTATTAACCAATGGAAAAATAAGGGCTTGCTTCCTGAAAATGTAATTTCAAAAAAAGGAGTTCCTTTAGAAAAAGCAATATTAAAAGTTTACAAATTTTATCAAGAAAAGTTAAAAATTTTAAATTCGTGTGATTTTGGAGATTTAATTTTACTTTGTGTCACTATGTTTGAAAAAAATAAAGATATTCTTGAACTATATTTAAATAATTTTAAATATATTCTGGTAGATGAATATCAAGATTCTAATTATATACAAAGCAAATGGCTAAGTTTGCTTGCTCAAAAAAAAAATAATATATGCTGTGTAGGTGACGATGATCAATCTATATATAGCTGGCGGGGAGCTGAAATTAGAAACTTTTTAGATTTTAGTAAAAATTATAAAAATACAAAAATAATTAAGCTTGAACAAAACTATAGATCTACACAAAATATACTTAGTGCTGCTTCAGGATTAATTGCAAAAAATTCAGATAGATTAGGAAAAAAATTATGGACAGATACCAACGATGGAGAGTTAGTTAAACTTTACTGTTATAAAAATGGGAAAGAAGAAGCTACCGGTATAAGTGATATTATTGAAAATAAGCTAAAAAAAAAGTACTCACTAAATAACATTTCTATTTTAGTAAGAGCAATTTTTCAAACACGTGAATTTGAAGAAAGATTTTTAAAAATTGGAATGGGCTATCGTGTAATTGGAGGAACAAAGTTTTATGAAAGAGCAGAAATCAAAGACAGTGTAGCCTATTTAAGAATAGTAAATCAAAAAAATGATGACCTTGCTTTTGAAAGAATTATAAACACTCCAAGAAGATCAATTGGTGATAGTACATTAAAACAGTTACATGACTATGGAAGAATAAACAGAAAATCTTTAGAAGACTCGGCGATCGATCTTTTACAATCAAATAAAATAAAACCTAAAGCAAAATTAGGATTAGTCAAAATATTAAACTTTTTTAAAAAATGGAGAGTGGATTTAAAAGAAAAAAAACACTTTGAATTAATGGAAATAATATTGGATGAATCTGGATATTCAAAAATGTTAAAAGATAAAAAAGATTTAGAAAGTGAAGGAAGGCTAGAAAATCTTAAAGAATTAATTAGGGGTATGAACGATTTTGATAATTTACAAGGTTTTCTAGAACATGTAGCTTTAGCAACTTCAATTGACCAGGACTGGGATGGTGAAAAAGTAAATTTAATGACAATGCATGCTGCTAAAGGACTTGAATTTGATGCTGTTTTTTTGCCAGGTTGGGAAGAAGGATTATTTCCTCACCAAAAGTCATTAGAAGAAAAAGGAGATTTGGCTTTAGAAGAAGAAAGAAGACTTGCTTATGTTGGTTTAACAAGAGCTAAAAAAGAATCTTTTATTTCATTTGTAGTTAGTAGAATGTATAGAGGAGACTGGATAGATTCTTTAGCATCAAGATTTATTGATGAACTTCCTGAAGAAAATATTAAAAAAGAAGAAGTTAAAGATGAAAAAAATCAAGACTTTTTTTTTAATCAAGATATTGATTATGATGAAGGCGTTAGAAGCCCAGGATACGCAAGACTCCAGAAAAAATTAAAAAGAATTAAATGAAAAAAATTAAAAAATTAAAACAATTTTTTAAATATTATAAAATTGACGGCTATATTATTCCTAAAAATGACGAATTTTTTGGTGAATATATTCCTGAAAATAAAGATAATTTAAAATTTGTCAGCAACTTTTCTGGCTCTTATGGTTTTGCGTTAATATTAAAAAAAAAAAATTATTTATTTGTAGATGGCCGTTACACTCTACAAGCTAAAATTCAGAGTGGTAAAAATTTTAAAATTATTACTTTTCCAATAAAATTTCCTTCAGATGTATTAAAAGGTAAAAATATAACTATTGGTTTTGACCCCAAATTACATACAGAAAGTATATTAAGTAAATTTTTTAAGAATAGTAGTTGTAAGCTATTGCCCATAAACGATAATCTTGTTAATAAAATCAGAGTAAATAAAGGTATTGAAAAATCTAACAATTTTTACAAGTTAAAAGATAAAGACTCTGGGCAAAGTTCAAATTTTAAAATTAATAAATTAGCAAAAATTTTGAAAAAAAAAAGAATAGATTTTCAGTTTATCTCAGCATCTGAAAATGTAGCTTGGTTACTTAATATAAGGGGAGAAGACTCTGAGTTTACTCCTGTCCCAAATAGTTACTTAATTATAAATAAAAAAAAAGAAGTGTACTTATTTTGTAATTTAAAAAAAATTAATCAAAAACTTAAAAAAAACTTAGATAAAAATATAAATATTATTAATATAAATAATATTGAATCCTTTATTTCAAAAATAAAAGGTAAAAATTTTCAAATAGATAGTGGATCTTGCTCAATATTTTTTAAAAATATTATAAAGAAAAATAATAAAATTTTTGAGGAACAAGATCCAATTTACTTACTTAAATCAATGAAAAATAAAATAGAAATTAAGAATATTACTCAAGCTCATATTTATGATGGTTTAGCTTTAACTAAATTCTTATTATGGTTAAATAAAAACTTTAAAAAGAAAAAAATTTCTGAAATAAGTGCCCAAAATAGGCTATTAAAATTTAGAAAAGAAAACAAAAATTTTAAATCATTAAGTTTTCCAACTATATCTGGAGCAGGTCCAAACGCATCTATAATCCATTATAAAGTTAACAAAAAAAGTAATAGAAGATTAAAAAAAGGAGACCTATATTTGGTTGACTCTGGAGGTCAATATAGTTTTGGAACAACAGATGTCACAAGAACAATTTCATTAAATAATAATCAGCAAAGAATAAAGAATATTTTTACTAGAGTTTTAAAAGGACATATCGCAGTAGCAAGTTATAAAATAAAAAAAAATACTTCCGGCTCAGAAATTGATGGTGCTGCTAGAAAATCACTTAATGAAATTAATCTTGATTATGCTCATGGAACAGGCCATGGGGTAGGCTATTTTTTAAATGTCCATGAAGGGCCCCAAGCAATATCTAGAGGCAATAAAGTTAAATTAAAAGAAGGAATGATTTTGTCTAACGAACCAGGTTATTATGAAAATGGTAAATTTGGAATTAGAATAGAAAATTTGGTTGCAGTTAAAAAAATAAAAAACTCATATAAATTTGAAAATTTGACTTTAGCTCCTATTGATAAATCCTTAATTCAAAAAAGTCTATTAAATGAAAAAGAAATTGAGTGGATAAATAAATATCACTCAAAAGTTTATTATAGCTTAAAAAAATATATGAATAAATCTGAATTGATCGAATTTAAAAACTGTTGTTCAAATATTTAAAATTTTATACCAATCTTTTTCATTAATAATCTTAATTTTTAATTCTCTTGCTTTATCAATTTTCTTTTTTGTTGGCTTAGAATTACCTGTTATCAAAAAATCGAGCTTTTTTGATACCGCGCTTAAAACTTTTCCCCCATTATCTTCTGCTAAAACTTTTGCCTCAGATCTACTTATTTTTTCAAAGCTACCTGTAAACATTATATTTTTATTACTAAATTTTCCTTTTTTATTTAAATTTTGATAATTTTTTATTTCAAGTTCTTTTATTAAAGATTTAACAACGTTAATATTTTTTAAACTTTTAAAAAATGAATCTATTGAATTAATCTGTGTATCCCCTATGCCATCAAGTTCCTTTAAACTTTCTAAGATATTTTTTCTATTATTTTGATTAAACAAATCTGTAAATTTAGTTATTGATATAAAAAATTTAGACAAAATTTTTGCGTTTTCTTGTCCAATATGTCTTATGCCAATAGAGTATATAAATCTATTTAACGATATAACGCGTGCCTCGTTAATGGCTTTTTTTAAATTTTTTATTGAAAGTTCTCCCCATCCTTCCAAATCATTAATTTTTTTATAGTCTAATTTAAATATATCAGAAGGATTTAATATTAATTTTAAATCCCATAATTGATCTATAACTTTTTTTCCTAATCCTTCTATATTAAAAGCTTCTTTAGAAACTATATGTTTTAATTTTTCTTTTGCTGTAAAACTACAATCATAACCTTTAATACATCTTCTTACCGCATCTTCTTTCTTTGTAGTAATATTAATTTCTTTTTGAGTCTTGGCACCACATAAACACTTATTAGGGAAAATAAATTTAACACTATTTTTGTTTCTTTTTGTTTTATCTACTGAAACTACCTGTGGTATGACATCTCCAGCTCTTTGGATTGTTATTGTGTCTCCAACTCTAACATCTTTTCTATTTATTTCATCTTCGTTATGCAAAGTGGCATTAGAAACTACAACACCACCAACTGTTACTGGTTCTACTTTTGCTACTGGAGTTATAGCTCCAGTTCTTCCGACTTGAATAACTATATCTTTAACTTGAGTTGTAGCTTTTTCTGATGAAAATTTGTATGCAATAGCCCACCTTGGTGAGCTAGATGTGCTTCCTAATCTTGATTGAAGTTCTAAATTATTAACTTTGTATACTAATCCATCTATGTCGTAATCAAAAGAAGATCTGGTTTCATCAATTAATTTATGTTGTGTTTGGATTTCTTCTAAACCTTTAACAACTTTGTTATTTGGATTTGTTGAAAATCCCCATTCATTGATTTTATTAATAAACTCTGATTGAGTTTTAAATACTAGAGGGTCAACTAATCCAAAACCATAAGCAAAATACTTTAATGGTATTTTTGCTGTCTGTTTGGAATCTTTTTGTCTTAAAGAGCCTCCAGCTGCGTTCCTTGGGTTTGAAAAACTTTCTCTTATAGTTTCAAAATCTTTTTTTCCTATATAAACCTCACCTCTTATTTCAATAATCTTAGGTATATTTTTTCCAACAATCTTTTTTGGAATATTCTTAATTGTTTTTAAATTTTCAATTATATCTTCACCAATAATTCCATCGCCTCTGGATAAACCTTTAGTAAGTAATCCATTCTCATAAATTAATGTAGCTGATATTCCGTCTATTTTAGGTTCTGATGAAAGTTCAATGTCTGTATTTTTGCTGTTTAAAAAATTTCTAACTTTGCTCAAAAAATCCTTCATATCATTTATTTCAAAGGCGTTTGATAAAGAAAGCATAGGTTTTAAGTGTTTTATTTTTTTGAATTTATCTGAGGATTTGTAACCAACTTTTTGACTCGGTGAATCTTTATTAGTTAGATAAACATATTCGTTTTCAAAATCTAAAATTTTTTTTTTTAATTTATCATAATCTGCATCTGAAACTATTGGGTTATCATTTTCAAAATAAGCCTCGTCGTACTTCTTAAGCTGATTAATTTTTTCTTTATATAATTTTTCAATTTCTTTTTTTTCCATTCTTATCTTACTCAAATAAACCTTTTATTTTTCTCCTAATTAATCCCATTTCTTTTTTTTTATTTTTTTTAGTTTTATATTTTTTATTAAATACCTTGTAGCTTCTCTTATACCACTCACCACCTTGATAGTTATAACCTAATATTGATGCTGCCTGTCTAGCTTCTTCTATTAATCCTAGTCTATAATAAACCTCAACAATTCTATGCAATGCTTCTTCTACAAAAACTGTCCTTTCATATTTTTCAGTAACTATTTTTAATCTATTAAGTGCAGGTATCCATTTTTCTACTTTCATATAATATCTTGCAATTGACATTTCTTTCGCAGCTAATTGGTCAACAATTAAATCTATTTTAAATCTAGCGTCAGTCGAATAATCGGTTTCTGGAAAATTTTTTATTATAAATTCAAATTTTTTTTTTGCTTCAAGCAAAGGCCCTAAATCTTTTTTTTCATCAAGTATTTGTTCATAGTAACAAATAGCTATTAGATAATGAGCATAAGGAACATTTTCATCTCCAGGATAGTTTTTAATATGTCTTTCTAAGCCAAAAACTGCATTTGAATATGCATTTCTTGCGTAGTCTGAGTAAGCTGACATAAGACTTGCTTTAGCGGCCCACTCACTTTGTGGAAGTAAAATTTCAACTTCTTTAAATTGTTTACCTGCAAAAAAAGCATCGCCTTCTTTTAAAGCTTTTACTGCTTCAGCATAAATTTGTGACGCTTTTACTTTATCTGGTGTTTCTGATGGCTCTATTGCTTGATCAATTTCTTTTGAACAAGAAATTAATAAAAAAAATAGAGATAATAAAATTATAATATTTTTAAACATTTTGATAAAATATTATTTTACCAAAATATTCAACTATTACAATTTCCTTGATTAAATTTATTTATGCGTTAACAGCTACAGGTCTTACATAGTTATTATCTTTGTTCTCTTTTTCTTTAATTTCTTCAAATTTCCAATTTGATTTATCTGAAAAAAAAATTATTTAACAAAGTATTAGTCAATTGATGACCGCCCTGGGAGGTTTTTACATGACCATAAATTCTATGACCAGAAAGCATGAGGTCTCCAAGACAATCTAATATTTTATGGTTTACAAATTCGTCTTTATATCTAAGTCCATCATCATTAAGTATTTTATTATCTTTGACTACAATTGCATTTTCTAAAGATCCTCCTTTAGCTAGACCTTGACTTTTTATTTGATCAATATCTTCATATAAACAGAATGTTTTTGAGTTATATATTGAGTCCAAATTTCCATTGGATAGTTTAAACTCTTTTCTTCTAGTTCTAATCAAAGGGTTATTATAAACTATTTCAAAATCTATTATTAAATCTTTTTCTAAAGGTTCAATAGAAATATATTTTGATCCATTCTTCACTTCAACTTTTTTTAGAACCTTAATAAATTTTTTTAAATACTTTTGATCTTCCGTCCCAAAAGATCTGATTGCCGAAACAAAATCAAAAGCAGAGCCATCCATTATAGGAATTTCTGGTGCATTTACCTCTACTAAAATGTTATCGATACCTTCTCCATAAAATGCTGCCATTAAATGTTCAATAGTAGAAACTGAAACCCCATGTGAATTTTTTATTTTCGTACAAAGTATTGGAGAGGTAACATTTTTAAAATTTGCTTCAATAATATTTTTATCAGAACTAACGTCTGTTCTTTTAAATTTAATTCCAGAATTAGCTTCGGCTGGTTTTAATACGAGGTCTACCTTTATACCATTATGTAATCCTATACCTCTAAGTTCTATGATTTCTTTTACAGTTTTTTGGAAATTTGAAAACATTGTTAATTTTATACAAAAGCAGGCTAACGCTTAAAAGACAACTTATGTTACTGAAAAATACAAGTTAGTTGCTTCCAAAAATTTTAGTAAAAAAGCTTATTTTTTTAATATTTATATCTTCTTTTTTGGGTATGGCTTCCGTTTCCCAGCCATCTTTAATAATTTTTAGAGCCCCTAAACATGAAGAAAAATCTTCTTCAATAATTTTTTCTTTTTCTTTATCTTCAAAGTTATTTTCTCTTAACTTTAAATTTACTACCAAAGACTCAATAAAATACTTCTCTAAGTTTAAAAGATTAGAAGCTTCACCTGTAATAACTAAATTTTCTTTTAAAGATAAAGAAAAACCAGAAATAATTATTTGTTTTTTTATTTTATAAACTATTTCATCTAATCTTGATTTGACAATATCTATAATTAATTTTTTACTTATTTTTCTAAAAGTAGAGCTAGTAAAGTAGCTTTTTTTTAAATATTCATTTTCATCAAAAAGGTTTAAATTTTTTTGAAATAGAAAATCAAAATTTTTTTTAATAATGTTTGACTCCTCTTCGCTTAATGAACAAACTTTAGAGATATCTTTTGTTATAATGTTGATACCAAATGGAAAACTTACAGAGTGTACTAAAGCAAAATTTTTAAATAATCCCAAACTAATCTTGTCAAATCCTAGATCAATCAAAATTGAACCTGATTGAATTTCTTTATTATCTAATAATTTTACTCCCAAAGTAAATATACGTGAAATTAGTCTTTCTAATTCAATATCACAATCATTAAATGCTTGGTTAATATTTTTCAAATTATTCTTTGGCATAGTAATAAATGTCATTTCATGTGTAAGCATATCTGCATAAATATTTATGGGTTCTTCTATAAAATTTTTTCCATCAACAATATAATTATGATTAAAAATATGAACAATAAATTGATTTTTGTCATTATTAACTATTTGTTTTTTAGATTCTTTTAGTAGAAATTCAATATCATCTTTGTAAATTTTTGATCCATTAATTTTTTTATATTTTGAAAACTTTGTACATAAAAAATCTGGCTGTTCTATAATTACATATATTTTTTTTAGGGATACTTTTGCATCTTCTTCAGCTTTACTAATGCATGATCTAATTGCATTAGTTGCTTTTTTTAAATTTATAATTAAATCGTTATGAATTCCATCCGAAGAAGTAATAGATGTGGATAATATTTCATAATTATCATTATTAACTTTAAAGATAAGACATTTTATTTTTTTATTACCTAATTCAATTATTCCTATTGGTTCATTGGGATTCATTATTATTCAACTATTACCTTACCATCTAACCTTAAATCAATTATATTATATTTTTTAAAATCTTCGCGGTTTAATAATTCAATAGATTTTTTTACTGAATCATTTACGTTATTAAATGGTAATTTTATTATTATATCATTTATAAGTTGTAAATCCCATCTATCTATTTGAAAGTAATAAAAGTTTTTTATTTGGTCTGTTGGAAATTTTTCTTTATTTAGTAGATTTAAAAAATTATTAAATTCATTTTCCCCTCCATCACCAAAAATTGTTGGTAAATCATGAAAATCCTCTTTTTCTTCAAATTTAATTAAGTTTGATGAGCTGTCTAATAAATATTTTTTTTTATTTTTAAAAATAATTGCAACTGGTCGTGTTTCAAAAATCTTAACTATAATTGTATCTGGATACTTTACCTTAATTTCAATTTTTTCTAGAAAATCAATATTCTGTAATGGTTCTTCAATGTTTTGCCTTTTAATTAAAAAAATATTTTTATTATAAAGTTTATTTAATCTTTTATTTATTATTTTTTTACTAATTAAAAAATTATTTTCTATTTTAATTTTTTTAATTATAAATACTTTATCTACTTCTTCTTCGTTAGAGTTATTTGGAAAATAAGTTGAAAGGAAAATAAACGAAATTAGTATTAGGATTAACTTATAAAATTTTTTCATCTATTATTGCTTGCGTCTTCAACCATCCAAACAACTAAATCTTCAAAAGTAATTCCACAATGTTTTGCAATTTCAGGTACTAAAGAAAGCTTAGTCATTCCTGGTTGAGTGTTTGTCTCTAGCAAAAAAAATTTATTATTAGAAAATCTAAAATCAGATCTTGTAATACCTTTACACCCTAATAGTTTGTGTGCTTTTTTTGCTAAAGAAAGCACTTCTTTGTATTTATCTTTAGAAATTGAAGCAGGCATAATGTGTGTCGTTTTTGCCTTGGATGAATATTTGGCTTTATAATCATAAAACTTTCTACTTGGTATAAGTTCTATAGCTCCTAAAGCTTTATTTCCCATCACAGCAGCTTGAATTTCTTTTCCTGGAATATATTCTTCAACTATAATTCTTTCATATTCATTTTTGAGTTTATTATAACTTTTATTAAATTCTATTTTATTTTTACAAATATACACCCCGAGGCTAGAGCCTTCACTAATTGGTTTAATAACAATAGGAAACTTAATTTTTTTACTTTTAATTTTTTTTGAAAAATTATTTTTTATATTTTTTTCTAATATAAAATATTTAGGAACATTAATTTTATTTTTTTTAAAAATAAACCTAGATAATTCTTTATCCATTGCTAAACTAGACGAAATCACTCCAGAGTGTGTATATGGAATTTTTAAAGATTCTAATATGGTTTGTATAAAACCATCCTCTCCATACTTTCCATGAAGTGCATTAAAAACTACTTTTGGTTTGATTTTTTTCAACTCTTCTATAAATAAACCTTTTGGATCTAGCTCTTTTACCTTGTATCCTCTTTTTTTTAAAGCATTTGAACATGCTCTTCCAGTTATGATGCTTATTTTTCTTTCTTTAGAAAGCCCTCCTAAGAGAACAACAACTAAATTTTTCATAATTTTTTCCCAATTATTTGTAACTCTAACTCGAGATTAACCCCAGTTTTTTCTAATACTTTTTCTTTTACCTTATTAATTAAATTTTCTAAATCTTCAGATTTGGCTTTGCCTCTATTAACAAAAAAATTACAATGTTTATCAGAAATATATGCATCTCCTATTTCTAAACCAGAGCAGCCAGATTCTTTTATAAGTTTCCATGCTTTATTATTTTTTGGATTTTTAAAAGTACTTCCACATGTTTTTATTTTTGAAGGTTGATCTTTCTTTTTTTTATCAACTAAATTATCTATTTTTTTTTTTATTTTTAATTTACTTTCCTTTTGTCCTTGAAAAGTTGCGCTTATAAAAATTAAATTTTCATCTAAGTTACAAGATCTATATGAAAATTTTATATCAGACAGATAAATCACTCTCATTTGTCCATTTAAATCCATAACTTGCACTGATACCAAAATTTTTGAAATATCTTCTCCATAACAACCTGTGTTCATTCTTATTCCTCCTCCTATAGTTCCAGGAATACATGATAAAAATTCAAAACCTTTTAGTGAATTTTCTAACGCAAAATTTGAAACACTTTTATCTAAAGCTGAAGCGCCTGCAATTATCATATTTTTGTTTATTAGCGATAAGTGTGAAAATGATTTGCCTAATTTAATTATAATACCATTAAACCCGCCATCCCTAATAAGGGTATTTGAGCCGGCTCCAAGCACTTTAATTTTTTTTTTTAGAAATTTTATACTTTTAAGGAAGGTTGATAGTTCATTCAAATTTTTTGGCTTATAAATAACTTCAGCCTTTCCACCTAAATTAAACCAGGAATATTTTGAGACATTTTCGTTAATTAAAATTTGACCTGAAATTTTTTTTTTAATTTCCTTTATTTCTAAATCTAATTTCATTTTAATTCATTTCCAATTTCTCTTATCCAATTTGAAATACTTCCAGCTCCCATACAGATTATAATTTCATCATCTAATAAGTTTTTTTTGAAATAAATTTTTAAATCATTTTTATTATTTATATTAATTACTTGCATGTTAGATTTTTTTGAAATCAATTTAGAGAATATTTTTTGATCAAAATTATATTTTATTTTTTCTCCTGCTGAATAAACTGGGCAAAGCACTACGGTATCTGCATTCGAAAAAGACTCTGCAAATTGATTTTTTAGCATTTTAACCCTTGAATAACGATGGGGTTGAAATACGCAAATTATCTTTCTTTTTTTGTAAACTTCTCTTGCTCCTTTTATTACTGCTTTAATTTCTGTGGGATGATGAGCGTAATCATCAATAAAATCTCTTTTTCCTATTGAAAATATCTTTGTGAATCTTCTTTGAATGCCTAAGAATTTTGTTAAAGCTTTTTTTATTTTTTCTTGGTTAATTCCAAGATTTAAAGCAATAGCAATTGCAGCAGTTGTATTATTAATATTATGATCTCCTAACAAATTTATTTTTATATTTTTTATAATATAAGTATTATCTTTAATTGACTTAACTTTTAGGTCAAAAATTGAACTGTTTATATTTTTTCTAACATTAATTATTTGATAAATTGAATTTTTATCAAATCCGTAAGTTAAGAAATTTTTATTTTTGCAATACGGTAGTAATAATTTTAAATTTTTATCATCAATACAAACAAGTGATTTTCCAAACGATGGTGTTTTTTCGAGAAATTTAAGGAAGCTTTTTTTTAAATTATTAAAACTTTTATAATAATCTAAATGTTCTTTATCTACATTGGTAATAATAGAATAAGTGATGGGTAATTTTAAAAAACTACCATCTGACTCATCAGATTCTATTACTGCCCAATCTCCTTTTCCAAGCTGGGCAGTATTTTTAAAAGAATTTATTATTCCACCATTAATAACTGTTGGATCTAATCCGGACTCTAACAAAATATTTGCTACCAGAGATGTTGTTGTTGTTTTTCCATGAGAACCAGTAACAATAATATTTTTTTTTAACGCTACAATATTTGCTAGCATATCTCCTCTTTTAAAAATTGGAAGTTTCTTAGATTTTGCTACTTTTAATTCAATATTATTTTTTTTTACTGCAGAAGAAATTACAATCATAGTAGCTTTTTTTAAATTTTTTTTTTGATGTCCTAAAAAAACCTTAATTCCAAATTTGATTAATCGATCAGTATTTTTATTTCTATTTAGGTCACTGCCTTGTATTGTAAAACCCATATTTTTCATAATTTGAGCCAAACCACTCATCCCAATTCCGCCAATTCCAATAAAATGGATTATTTCGTTACTCGCTATACTAGTTTTCATATTTAAATAATTTTTTTAACTTCATTTTCTATTACACTATAAACATTATTTTTAAGATTTTTTCTCATATTTTCTTGAATAATTTTTAGTTTATTTTTATTTTGAATTATTTCGACAATTAAATTATATAAGTTTTGTTCACTAAAATTATTTTGCTCTAAAATCCAACAATAGTTCTTTCTTTGATAAAATTCTGCATTCAGGTGTTGATGATTATCCACTGAATTTGGAAGAGGAACTGCTATGAAAGGTGTAAATGTGTTTGTTAATTCAGCTGTAGAAGATGCTCCACCTCGAGTTATAGCTAAATCAGAAGTCATCATTAATTTAATGATATTGCTATCAAATTCAAAAACATAATTCTTAATTTTATTTTTTTCATAATATTCTTTTATAAGCTTAGTCTGATTTTTTAAGCATTGTTGATTTATTTCTATTATATAACCATCTTGATTTATCCTTTTAATAACTGAGGGAATTATCTTTCCAAAGATCTCTGCGCCCTGACTTCCCCCTAGCACTAAAATAGAAAAATTTTTTTTATTACTTTCTTTTTTGAAGTTAGACAAATTTATTACACTTTTACTCAATATATGCCCTACCTCTCTAATTTTATTTTCATACTTTTTTGGAAAATTTTTTTCTATTATGTTTGCTAAGAATATTTTTTTTGCAATTATTAGTAAAAGTCTATTAGCTCTTCCTAATACTAAATTATTTTCATAAATTACTAATGGTATGTTAAAAAATTTAGAAGCTAAACAAATTGGAAAAGAAGCGTAACCTCCAAAACCTATCACTAAATCTGCTTTCTCTTTTTTTAAAAACACTATTGATTTAAGCAATGAGTAAAAAATTAAAAAGAAAGAACATATTTTATAAAAAAAATTTTTATTTGTAGGTGTTCCAGATGAGATTACATAAGATTTAAATTTTGAGTAATTGTTAAAAAAAGATTTTCCTCTTTCATCTGTAACTAATAATACGTCATATTCTTTTTCAAAAAAATGTTTCATTGCGTTAATTGCAGGTAATATATGTCCACCTGTTCCACCTGCCGTAAAAATAATTTTTTTACCCATCTATAAAACCTCTCCTTGAATCTTTTCTAGTAAAATTTAAAATTATACCTGCTATAAGCGAGCTTCCTACCAAAGATGAACCTCCGTAGCTCAAAAAAGGAAATGTCATTCCAGTTGTTGGAAATAATCTAATGTTAACACCAATGTGAATAAAAGTTTGAATTATTAGAAGTGAAATTAATCCTGATAATGTTAATTTAAGAAATTCATCTTTTTCTAAAAGAACTTTACTTAATACCCTATAACCAATAAATAAAAAAATTATCATAATAAATAAAACAAATATTGCTCCAAACTCTTCTGATATAACAGCAATTATATAATCAGTATGCGCTTCTGGCACTTTATCTTTTAAAATGCCCTCACCCATTCCTTGTCCTGTTAATCCTCCTTGTTTAATAGCATCTAATGCTTTTTGTGATTGAAAATTATCCCCTGCTTCTGGATCTAGAAATGTTTTAATTCTTAAAAATATATAGCCAAACTTTTCGGGGGAAAAAAATATTAAAAAAAAGATAATTGCAAAAAATACCATACCTAATATTAAGAGCACAGCCATATTAAATCCTGAGACAAAAATCATTGTAGTCCAGACCGTAACTAATAGTAAAGTTTGTCCTAAGTCTGGCTGATTAATTAGAAAAATTACAATAAGAAACAAAACTAAAAAAGAATATAAGTATCTTTTATAGATATAGGTTTTTTGATTTAATATAATTATTTTAGCAGTAAAAATTACAAAAAGAGGTTTTAATATCTCAATAGGCTGAAATCTTGGAATAAATGGTAAATCCATCCATCTTTTTGATCCTTTAATTTCCACACCAAGTATAGGTAATAGGGCAAGTAGCAAAAATGAAAAAAGAAATAAATAGGGTAAAAATTTTATTAAGTTATTTTTATCCTGCATAGAAATTACAAAAAGTAAAAATAAAGATATAAAAACAAAAATTAAATGTTTAGTAAAAAAAAAATAAGTTTGTTTGTTCATCTTTTCTGCTACTACAGATGACGTTGAAGAAAAAGAAAAAAATAAACCTAATAAAAAAAGAAAAATAAATGTAAAAAGAATTTCTTTATCTATATTTCTCCACCACTTTGCAACTAAACTAGTATTTTCTCTACTAAAATTAAACATTTAAAATCCATTAAATTTTTTTTTTATCAATTTTTTAAAATGAAAGCCTCTTTTTTCAAAATTATCAAATTGGTCAAATGAAGCTGCTGCTGGACTAAAAATAATAGTGTTTTTTTCATTTTTACTATATTTTAAATCATTATAAATATCTTCCACTGCACTTTTGACATTATTTGATACCTGAAAAGGAATATTATTCTTTAGTTTTTTTTTGAAAAATGAAATATTTTTTCCAATAATATAGGCCTTTTCAATTTTTTGTTTAATTTGTTTCAAATTAAAATAATCTTTATACTTTGGGATGCCGCCAACTATCCAATAAATTTTGTCATGAATTAATAAAGATTGCATGCTTGCATCAAAACTCGTAGCCTTAGAATCGTTTATGCAATGAACTTTTTTATTTGAAAATACAATTTCTTGACGATGTGGAAGACCTTTAAAACTATTAATACTTTTAATAATAACTTTATCATTTATCTTAAAGTCTTTGGCTATTTTATAAGCAAAAACTAAATTTTCAAAATTTCCTTGGCTATCAAAATATTTATTATTAATTTTTTTAGTTAAAAAATTATATTTGAACTTGTTAAGTGTAAATAATTTTGATTTTATATTTTTTTTTTTTATAATTTTTTTAATAACTGAAGAATATTTATTTGTTGCATTTATATATGAATAGTCTGTTTTTTTTTGTGCTAAAAAAATTTTAGTTTTAGCTTTAATATAATCATTTATATTACCATGCCTTTCCAAATGATCTGGTGAAATATTTAGAATGGCGGCGTATTTTGATCTAATTAATTTTGAATATTCTAGTTGATATGATGATGCTTCTAAAATAAAAATACTTTTTTTTTTAGTTTTTTTTGAAAGTAAAATAGGTGCACCTATATTACCAACAGTTTTTACATTAAGTCCTGCTGTTTTAAATATTTTTTCAATTATTTTGCATGTTGTTGATTTGCCATTAGTTCCTGTAATTGAAATTAATAAAGCATCTTTGTTAAGATCAAAAAAAATATCTAAATCAGTAATAATTTTGTTTATATTTTTTTTTAGATATTTTTTTATTTTACATTTTTTAATGTCTATTCCTGGGCTTATTACAATATTTTTTACCAAATTTTTAGCCAACCAAAATTTGTTTATTTTAAAGCCTAGTCTAGCTGCTTTATCTCTGATTTTTTTTTTATCGTCCCAGCAGTAAATTTTTGAATTTAATTTTTTCAGAGTTTTAGCTACAGAAATTCCTGTAATACCTAAACCATAAATAGCGATATTTTTATTTTGATATTTTTCTAAATTAAACATTAACTATCTTAATTTAAGCGTAGCTAAACCTATTAAAGCTAAAATTATAGATATAATCCAGAACCTAATAACAATAGTAGATTCAGCCCATCCTTTTTTTTCAAAATGATGATGTAGAGGTGCCATCATGAAAACTCTTTTTCCCGTAAGTTTAAATGAAATTACTTGAATAATAACTGATACAGTTTCGAGAACAAATAAACCCCCAATAATTCCTAAAACAATTTCATGTTTTGTAATTACACTAACCGCACCTAAAGAACCTCCCAAAGATAGAGATCCTGTGTCGCCCATAAAAATTTTTGCTGGTGGTGCGTTGTACCACAAAAACCCTAAACAAGATCCAACTATAGAGCCACAAAAAATTGAAGATTCGCCTACATCGGCAATGTAGGGTATTTGCAAGTACTCTGAAAACACTGTGTTACCAACTACATAACAAATTAAAGTAAAAGATAATGCGACTAACATTACTGGTACTGTAGCTAAACCATCTAGGCCGTCTGTTAAATTAACTGCATTTGAAGATCCAACTATAATAAAAATTGCGAAAGGAATAAAAAATAAACCTAAATGCAAAGTTAAATTTTTAAAAAATGGAAAGTAAATATTTCTAAGATGCTCGTTGTCACCGTACTTAATTAATAAAAGTACAGCAACTACAGAAAGAACAATTTGAAAAATTATTTTCATGCCAGAAGATATGCCTCTTGAATTATTATGTTTAATTTTCAGATAATCATCTATGGCACCAAGTAAGCCAAAACTTGTAGCAACCATCAAAAGAACCCAGATATAAGAATTTCTTAAATCGGCCCATAACAAAGTTCCAAAAAGAATCCCTGTTAAAATAAGCACTCCTCCCATTGTAGGAGTTCCAACTTTTTTTACTATATGGTCTATGGGGCCATCGTCTCTTATAGGTCCAGTAATTTTATGAGACTCAATAAATTTTATAAAAGGTCCTCCAATTAAAAAAACTATTGCCATTGAAGATATAACTGAAAGGCCAGTTCTAAAAGTTAAATAGCGAAATACATTGAGTGCTGAAAACTGGTCAACTAAAGAAATTAGAAAATTATATAACACTGAGTCAGTCCTTTTTTAGAATTTTTGAAAATTTATTTAAACCAGTAGCATTTGATCCTTTTACCATAAGTAAATCATTATTGTTGATAATTTTTCTAAAATAGTTATATGCATCTTTAAGATTATTAAACATTTTACCTTTCTTGTCTTTTCTTAAAAAGCTAAAAGTTTTTTTTATATATTTCCCATATACGTAAACTTTATCTATATCACTTTTATTAATTACAGTTGACAACTCTTTATGAAATTTTTTTGATTTTTTTCCTAATTCTAGCATATCACCTAAAAAAACTAATTTTTTTGAATCACCTTTAATTTTATAATTGTGTATATTTCTTATTGCTAAATGCATTGATAATGGGTTTGCGTTATAACTTTCATCAATAAAAATAAATTTTTTTTTAAATTTTTTAATCACGTTTATATCTCCTCTTCCTTCAGGAGTTTTAAAATTTATAAAATATTTTTCAGCAGACTTTAAATCTAAATTTAAAATATTCATAACAGCAACATTTGCTAAAATATTATTTAATAAATTGTTATTTATATATTTTATATTGAAGAAAAAAAAATTCTTTTTTACTTTTATTTTTAACCTATAAAATTTCTTAGTTTTAATTATTTTGGATAAAAAAATGTCAGCTTTTTTTTTGCTACTAAACGAAATAACATTAATTCCTTTTTTTTTTGCTAAACCTGACAAGAAACTAAAAAATTTGTCAGCTTTATTTAAAACTAAAGTTCCATCGTTTAGTATGTTATTAATAATTTCAGCTTTTGCTTTTGCTATATCTTTTAAGGTTTTGAAATTTTTAAAGTGCGCTCCAGCAATATTAGTAATAACTGCAACTTTTGGTTTTACAATTTTTGATAACTCGTTTATTTCACCTTTTTTATCCATTCCTATTTCAAATATTCCATATTTAGTATTCTTTTTTAAATTTGCGATACTGAGAGGCACTCCAAATTTATTATTATAAGAATGTGGAGAAAGATGCGTCTTTCCAAATTTATTTAAAGTAAATCCAATAAGATTTTTTAGTGTAGTTTTACCTGAGCTTCCTGTTATTCCTATAATTTGCGCCTTTGTATTCTCTCTATTAATTTTGGCTAAATTATTTAATGAATTAAAAGAATCTTTAACAACTATAATTTTGTTATTAGGGATTTTTTTTAATTTTTTGTTTACTACACACTTGATTGCTCCTTTTTTAATGACCTCTTTAACAAAATTATGACCATCATTTTTTTTTCCCTTAATGGCAAAGAAAATATCATTTTTTTTAATATTTTTTGAATTAATAGAAAC
>MDSV01061874.1_pt1 | contig 20292 bp, 15 predicted proteins | sample 810851 | NCBI WGS metagenome assembly MDSV01 (sample SAMN05326640, study PRJNA326480) | marine metagenome | isolation source: seawater | place: Atlantic Ocean: North East | collected 2012 | reverse complement strand
TGATGAAGAGGAAAAAATTCTCAAGAATTTACTCAGTTAATTTTTTAATCGCTTCCAAATCAAACCATGAACTGGCAGAACTAATGGCTTCATTTCTTTTAAACCACCTAATTTCTTCAATTTCATCTATTTTCAAATTAAATTCTAACTCATTTGAATTAACTTCAACGAGATAAGTAAACGAAACGAATGAAATGCCTGCTTCATTGAAAATTTTTTGCGACACGATAGAAGTGTTAGAATTATCAATTTCAATAGTTATTCCTAATTCTTCCATAGTTTCTCTAACCGCACCTATTTTAGGTTCTTCATTATGATCAAGATATCCGCCAGGAAGTGTCCAACAGCCTGTAAAATGGCCCCTTTTTACTTTCGCCAATAATATATTTTTATTTTGATCCCTAATTACTACTTTTGATACTAGTCTATGAATTGAACGATATACGGATTCTCTTGCTGCTGGGTGAATACAGGAATCTGAAATTACATCATCCTTCCAAGCCCAATTTTCAGGCCATGGAATTTCTGGTTGGCCCATTATAACAATAGTACTAGATTCTCCAATCTCTAGATTATATCTTCCTTTCATGCTCCATTTTATTCCCATGGAATCAACTTCAGATTCAGTAGGTAATCGAAAAATCCATCCTTTTCCCTCTTTCGAACTGTTTCTACCTTTGATTGGTATTTGAGGTCCATTCCCATTAGAATCGACTAAAAGCAGCTTGCCATCGTGCTCAAGATGGATGAATGTTCCTAGGGCCATAATCTCTGGAAAAAGTTCAAGGTCATGAATGCAACGCTTAAGACTTAATTAATATCCAAGAATATCAGTTAATTGACTTTTATAGAAATTTGCAGAACCTTGAAGGCTAGATAATTCCTCTTCCGTTAGTTCTAACTGAATTATTTTTTCAGTACCATTTGCTCCAAGAATAATGGGAACTCCAATGAATATATCCTTTAGACCATACTCTCCATCTAAATATGCTGATGCTGGGATAAGTCTTTTCCTATCATTTAACACAGATTCAGCCATAATTGCTGCAGCAGAACCTGGTGCATAAAATGCCGAACCACGTTCTAATAATTTTACTATTTCTCCGCCTCCACCAGCAGTTCTTTTACTAATGGCATCTATTGTTTCTTCATCAAGTAATTGAGTTATTGGAATACCTCCACAAGTAGTATATCGAGGTAATGGAACCATTGTATCTCCATGTCCACCTAATACCATGGCTTGAACATCTTCTTCATTACATCCAACTTCTTTTGCGACAAAATGAGTCATTCTTGCACTATCTAATACTCCTGCTTGTCCTATTATCCGTTCCTTGGGGAAGCCAGTAACTTTCCACATGTGGTATGTCATCAAATCTAAGGGATTCGTAACCATTATTACGATTGAATTAGGTGCATACTGCTTAATCCCCTCTCCAACTTGTTTAATGATTTCAGCGTTTTTTCCGATCAAATCTTCTCTACTCATTCCAGGTTGCCTTGGAAAACCACTTGTAACGACAACAACATCTGAATCAGCAATATCTTCATAATTTGCAGTACCCGTAATATTTCCATCGTAATTCAAAACTTGACCATCTTGACTCATGTCTAGTGCCTTACCTTTAGCAAACCCTTCATAAATATCAAGCATTACTATATCTCCTAACTTTTTTTGTGCTAAAACAAAAGCACATGTTGCTCCTACATTACCTGCTCCAATCACAGCAATTTTTCTTCTTCCTCGACTCATAGTGTGTTCCACCGAATCTCCGAAAATATGGTGGGAAATAATCTTGACCGTTGTAAGTTTAAATTTTTAATCAAGTTAGTTTCAATAACCCCTTTTAACTCGGGTGTTCAATGAGACTAGGTGTAGTTTTAGAATCGGATTTTGAAACGAGGGTTTCTATAGTGCCAAATTCAATTCCAAAGTTGCTTAAGATGGGATTTGAAGTGATTGTAGAAGATGGTGCAGGTAGGAAATCAGGTTATCCAAATTCAGAGTATGAATCGAAAGGAGCATCAATATCAAATTCAGATGAGGTGCTAGGTTCGGATTTAGTTACAAGTATTGGAGTTCCTGACTTTACGAAGATGAAATCAGGAGCAATGTTGGCATGCATTGCAGACCCCTTTAGAGATTTAGAAAAAACAAAACAGATTATAGAATCTGGAATAACTTTGTTATCTATGGAAGTTATACCTCGGCGTTTATCTAAGGGTCAATCAATGGATGTTAATTCCTCACAAGATAATCTTTCAGGATATTGTGCTGCTTTGAAAGCAGCTTTCAATATGCCTAAGTTAATGCCAATGATGACCACAGCAGCAGGAACAATAAGACCTGCTAAGTTTGTAATTCAAGGTGCTGCTGTGGCGGGTCTACAAGCTATTGCCACTGCTAAAAGATTAGGTGCTATTGTTTATGCTGTAGATGTAAGGCTAGCCGCAAAGACTGATTGTGAAAGTCTTGGTGGTAGGTTTATTGACGTTCCTGGTTGGGTTGATGCTGAAACATCTAGCGGTCATGCAAATTCGTTATTCGATAATCCAGAATTAATGGAAGCATTTGATGTAGCTCTGGAAAAAGTTTTGAGTGATGCTGATGCACTTGTAACTACTGCTAGGATTTTTGGTAGAGATGCTCCAAAATTATTTTTTAGTGATGAAAGAAATGACAATTTACATAAAATTATGAAAGAAGGATCAGTAGTTGTTGATATGAATTTAGATACTGGCGGAAATACTAATCATTCAGACATAAATAATGAAGTTGTTAAAGATGGGGTTACATTTTACGGAACACCAATACTTTGTAGGACAGTTCCTAATACTGCTTCAATGCTTTATTCAAATAATGTTACTAATTTTGTTTCAGTTCTAGTTGATGAGGGAGCACTAAAAATCAATCAAGCCGAACAAGTTTTAACAGGTGACGAAGGTGGAATTGGAGCAGGATTTGGAGGAATCTTAATATCTGAAGATGGGAAAATTCATGCTAACCATTCAAGGTTACAAAATTTAATTTATGAGGGTGAAGAAGAATGAGTGATGTAATTGGAATATTTATGACTTTAGAAGGATTCATATTATCATTAACTGTATTTGCTTTGGCTATTTTTCTAGGTTTTGAATTAATTTCCAAAGTTCCTCCTACATTACACACACCTTTGATGTCAGGTGCAAATGCAATTTCTGGAATTAGTATTGTTGGTGCTCTACTGGCTGCAAATAGTGGGGAAGCGAATACTGCTACCATTTTAGCATTTTTAGCAATAGTTCTTGCCACAATAAATGTTGTGGGTGGATTTTTAGTTACAAATCGAATGTTACAAATGATTCGTGGTAAAAGAAGAGGTGGTAATTAATGGTTGAAGTTTCTTCCTTATTGGATATTGGTTATCTCATTTCTGCTACATTATTCATTTTTGGAATTAAGATGTTAGGTTCGCCAAAAACAGCCCCTAAAGGAAATATGTATGGTGCTTTAGGTATGTTTGTTGCTGTACTTGTTACGGTATTAAAAATGCAATTGTCAGAAAATGGGATCGAAGGATGGATGTGGATTTTACTCGGTCTAGGTCTTGGGGCAGCAATCGGTTATTGGATGGCTACAACAGTGGAAATGACTGGAATGCCTGAATTAGTGGCTTTATTCAACGGTTTTGGAGGTGCAGCATCAGCATTAGTTGCTCTATCTGAAGCCTTAAAGGTCTATACTTCAGAAACTTACGTCATTGCAGACCCTATTTTTCAAGTTTATCATTTAATCCCGGTACTTGCAATCGGTGCTTCTGCACTTGTTGGTTGGATGACTTTGACTGGAAGTTTAGTTGCAATGTTTAAACTCAAAGGAGGGTTTACAATTCCATTTACTAAAAAATGGGTTAGATTTCCAACATGGGGGCCTGGTTGGTTAAATTATGTCAAATCTGGATTGTTTTTAGCAGGATTGGTCATGATTATTATGAGTTTGAATGATCCAGGGAATTTAGGATTAATTTATGGTATTGTTGGAGTTTCATGTATACTTGGAATCTTATTCGTTTTACCAATTGGTGGTGCAGATATGCCTGTAGTAGTTTCGTTACTTAATTCACTCTCTGGAATTGCAGCAGCATTTACAGGTTTTGTTGTTGGAAATACTGTTTTGATAATTGCAGGTTCAATGGTTGGTGCAGCAGGATTAATTTTGACATTTATAATGTGTAAGGCAATGAACCGGGAATTATTTGATGTATTATTCAAGGCATTTGGAGGCTCTACTAAAGAAAGTTTAACAAGAACAAAAGTTGGAAGTGACCCAGAGGAAGTTGCAATGGTTTTAGATGGAATCTCGAAATGTATTATTGTTCCAGGATATGGAATGGCCGTATCACAATCACAGCATTTAGTTAAAGAATTTGCAGATCTTTTAGAAGAAAATGATGTAGATGTTAGTTATGCAATTCATCCTGTTGCAGGAAGAATGCCTGGACACATGAATGTATTACTTGCAGAAGCAAATGTTCCTTACGAAAAACTAATAGAAATGGATGAAATTAATTCAGAATTTTCAGAATGTGATGTGGCATTGGTTATTGGGGCTAATGATACAATTAACCCAGCAGCAAGGAGCGGAGAAGGACCACTAGGTGGAATGCCTATAATTGATGCAGATAAAGCGGGTGTTGTAGTAATCATCAAAAGAAGCCTATCTGTAGGTTATGCTGGCGTAGATAATGATTTGTTTTATGAAGATAAAACAATGATGTTATTCGGTGATGGTAAAAAGATGATGACCGAATTGAATTCAGCTCTTAAAGAACTGTGATTAGGTTTCAGTTTTGTTTGATTGAGCAAATGTTCAAGAGCGTATATACATTGGAAGGCAACGTGAGAGGGATGTCAGGGTTACATCATCGCATAATTTTGGTATTTTTTACGCTTGTTTTAGTGGCAGTTCCAGCATTGTCAATGCCTAACGGACCTCCCGGAATGCAGGGAGATCAACTTACTAGTGAAATCGGATGTACTTGTCATGGAGTTAATGCTGCAGGAACTCCTTCTGATCAAGTACTAGTCCAAATTAGCGGTGTTCCTGAGTCTTATTCATTAGATACCGATTATACTTTTGTTATTTCTGGGGATGCGGCTGATTCAGCAGGTGCAGGATTTATTTTTACTGACTACGGCACTGGAAACTTTACTTGGTCTGAAGAATTTGAAATAGATTATGTCTCAGATGTAGAAGGTACAATAGGGCATAGTCTAGTTAGTACTGAAAAAACATGGACTGTAAATTGGACCTCACCAGAAACAAATGTTGGAGATCTACATTTTTCATTAGTTGTAAATGTAGTTGATGGCATGAATGGTGCAAATGAGGGTGATAAATGGAATATCCTATCATTCACAGTTTCATCTCCTGACCAAGCAGTATCTCAAGAAGGAGAAGCATTAGAATCTCGAACACTTAGTGTAGGTGATTATGATACCTTATTTGTCCAAGAGGAAGATCCAGAGGCAATTGAAAGGGAACACCAAATGGAACTAGCTCAGAAATATTTTGATAACGGAAATATGTATTATTGGCCAACTTTAGGGATTTTGATTATTGGGGCTATAGTACAAAGAGAATTTTATGAGCGAAGATTTGGAGGAGGTCCTCCATATTTAGCTAAAGAATTAGCAATACCTCAAGCAATTAGAAGAGGGTCTTTGTTCTTAGTTCTACTATATTTCACAGTATACGGTTATCAAAATTGGGGGACGGTAGAAGGAATTCTAGTTGGTTGTTTAGCTGCTTGGGCTGCATATGGATTGTATAGGACATGGGTTCAAGCAGTTGCACCAGCCAAAGTACCAGATTTATTGTAAATTAGAATTTAATATTAAGGTTGAATATTGAAATGTCTTTACGTTTAACATCAGATAATCCAACAACAGTTCAAGCACACTTAGATGAATTAAGTATACGTTTGGGGCGGTTATTGGCAATATTAGTATTGATGATGATTATTTGTTGGAATTTTATTGATGAACTTATATTAAGAAATTATATTTCTTTACTTAGTCCATGTACTGATTGTGTAGCAGTTTATTCACCTACAGAATGGGTTTCTCTTAGATGGCTTTCAATATTATTATTGGGGATTTGTTTTACAATACCATTTTTTTCAAGAGAAGTGGTTGTTTTTTGTAGTCCTGGATTGTTATCTCATGAGAGAAAGTGGCTTAAACAATTATTATTGGTAGGTTCTGTATCAATAATTTCTGTTGTTTCATTGACCTTATTTGTTATACTTCCTTTTTGGTTTTTATCTGCAGAAGAAGCGGGATTTGTAGAGGGTGTTTCTCCCAGTTATAGTGCAGCTGCAATGCTGGAATTTGCATTAATTGTTTCTTATATCGAGATTATTGTTTTCTTATCCGTTATATCTGCAATATTATTGAGACGCTATGGAATCGCAGAGGGAGAAGAAAAAGCATCCTGGCAATTAAGATTACATGGGATTTCAATTTTTTTAATGTGGTTGATAATCCCTTCTGAACAAGATACTTTGTTGACAATAGGAATTCTTACAGAATTCTTACTTGTCGAATTATCATTTTCAAAAATAAGAAAAGGAGCATTAGCCATGCCTTCATTCGATAAAAATCATGGTATTTTAGATTCAGAGGCTAGACTTAGAAGAATTGGTGTTGTTGGATGTAGTTGTTGTGGTGTGGTGCCAATTCCTGAAAAGAATTCGATTCCTGATGGTATGGTATTTCTTCCAATTCCAGATTTTTGTATGTCAAAAGAGTCATATGATTTATTAGTTGGATATACTATGCAGTTGAAATTAACTGACATAATTATCACAGGTTGCGGTAGTAAGACAGAAATAAATGAAAAACTTATCGAAAATTTACAATATTTAAACTGTCAAATTAGAACACTTTCATTAATCGATTTTAGTACACTACGTATTGCTGAATCAAAAATTAAAGATATTGATTTTATGATAAGATTGGCGGTTGAAAGTGATCCTTGGAAAGTAGAAAATTCATACGGAAGGGTATCTAGAATATTATCTGGATTTAATAGTGATATTAGACCAGATGTCGCATTTTGGACTAATTCAAAAAACCCTCCCTTTGGAGCAGACTTGTACCCAAATGAAATTCTTATTACTTCAATGAATGAGCCCTCTTTTGAAACAATCAATGATTTTGAAAAAATAGGCGTGAAATTATTGCAATTACAAAGAATTTGATAAATTAATGACACAATTACCCTTACTCTTGAAGACAAGTTACTCTCTCACCCTAACTAATGCGGATTTGGATTGCCCTTCCTATTGCCATGATCTTGTTTATTTCATCATGGTTTGTGTACTTTAATCCGGAGATTGTAGATACAGTTATCGAAAATACAAATAATGTTGATGACGAAGAATATTTTTCACTTAATATTCAATCAGAAGAAAAATGGCTTGTATTAGTAATTGGTTTTCAGGATAAAAAGGCAAATTCTGAAATAGATTTAGAAATGGCAAAATCATTGATTAATGGTGAAAATGGAGTATCTAATTACTTAACTGAAATGTCTGCTGGAGAAAGTAGTTTCAATTTTGAATTTCACAGTAGTGTATTGAATGCAGAATATTCTGTTTCTGAATATGGTGTCGATGTAGATGGAATTCGAGATGCTGGTACTGAATCATCAGATGGTGCAAACGGCTTAGCAATAGAAGCTTTTACCCAAGCATCCAATAATGGAGTTGTCTGGGGGGATTTTGATTTAAATTCTGATGGTTTTGTAGATAGATTATTGATCTTACATACTGGTGGTGTTCAAGAAGATGGGGGTAATTCCAATGAATTATGGAGCCATTTTGGCCATTTTGAAAATGATTTAAAACTTAATGAAAGTACTATTAAAACATATGCAATGGCAGGTTTGAAAAGTAATGTTGGCACTATTGCGCATGAAATGTTACATTCTTTTGGAGCTGCTGATTTATATGCAGTCCATGATGAATTACCCCAAGATAACTGGAAAGGTGTTGGAGATTTTGATATTATGGCTAGTGGCAATTGGGCAGAAAATAATTTAGGTGAAAGTAGACCTGTATTGCCGATGGCAGCAACTTTGAATTTGATAGGTCTTGATAGGTTTGAAGAAATACAAATTGAAGAGATCGGTTCTAATAATGAAGTTCAATTTGAATTAATGCCTATGTCGAATTTAGGAATTGCGTATCGTATTGAATTAAGTCAAAATGAATTTATTTGGCTTGAAAATAGGCATCAAAGTGGACTAGATTCAGAATTACCTGGTTCTGGATTATTAGTAAGTATTGAAGATAAAGAAGTTGGTAATATTTCATTAAATAATGTAAATAGAGATTCTCTCAATCCTTATTTGCAAATTATAGAGGCAGATGGAAATTCAGGATTAATTTCAGGTTCAAATAGCGGGGAAAGTTCTGATTTATTCGTAAATGGTTCAAAATTTGGTAATGAGGGACTTGAAATTAGGGAACGTTATGGAGAATTAGTTCCATGGTCTATTGAAATTAAAAATTTGACAGACGAAAAAATCATTTTAACATTAAAAACAAATGAATTACCTATAATTTCCATTGTTTCTTATGCTACTGAATTTTTAGATGGAGAGCCATACGTTATTGATATTGAAACTAAATCTAATTGTAATCTAAATGCAGAATTGTTTAGTGACGATAGCAGAATCTTGAGATTAGAATCTGAATTAGAAGTGGGATTAAATGAAGTTTATGGCGTATGGGATTCTCCAAGAAATTCAGATTCAGGACAAATATTCGGTATAATTAAATGTGGTGATTCAAATCAATTAAATGTAAAATTTAATTGGAAATCAATTGGAAATCGTATTGATACAGATTATTTTGAGGGTACAATACATTTTGAAGAGGTTAGTGAAGTTGTAATACCTTTAGAATTTGAAGGTAATGATTCTAGAACATATCAATTGGAATATGTAGGTCCCCTAGAACGGATTGCTAAATCTCCTAGTGAAGTCACATTATCACCAGGAGATGAACTAGTTGTTACAATTGATCCAAATGGTCTACTTTCACCTGGAATGTATGCTCGGGGACATATTGTTTTACATGATGGATTATATGAATACGAGATCGAAGTAGTGCTCCAATCAGAATTTTTAGAAGGGCAATCTGTAATTTCAAAATATATTGGAAGCCCCGGTCAATTAATTGCAATTTCTTTAGCTTTAGGTGGACTTTGGTTTTTATTGAGTATTTCTACAACAAATAAAAATGAAATTAAAACTGACGAAGATGAACAAGATAATATTCCTGTAGATGTTTATTACTAATCGTCTATGATACTTTCCATGAATTCTTTGAACCTTTTTGAGGAATCTGGTAATTCTATTAATTCTTCAACTTGTTCTGTTGTATTCCCATCTAAATCTACTCCATATCTGGAAATTAATTGAGAATTTAAAATCTTAACATGCTCCTCAGAGTTACCAAAAGAATTTTCCTCCATCTGTTTAATTATGTCATTTAGGAATTCTAATTTGGCAGGGTTGTGTTTGAGATAAAACGCTCTTAGTTTTATTTTTAATTCACTTTCCTCAATTTGTTTGGTATTTTCTTTTTTCATCTTCAAATTCTTTAATTTTTGTTCCAATTCATCAAATTCATTAAACTCATCAACTTCATTCAATTCTTGATATTGAACCACGTTAAGTTTTTGTTTTCTATATTCATTAGCAAAAACAATTGATACAAATAAAATACTTGAAATCATGAAAATGCCAAAACAAATTGCACCAGTCTGTGCGGATTGTTTTACAGATGGATCAGGAGTACGCAGATATCTGAAATCTTTTAATTCAGAAGTAAATGTGTTTTCATTATTTTCAAATGATTGAATTTTTCTAGCGAAGCCTAATTCATCTAGTTGTGCAATTGAATAATTTCCAGAATTTGCATCACCTTCTATTATAGATATTACAGGTACGATTCCTAATCCATTATTTATTAAATCATATGAATTTGCTGAAAATAATCTTTGTGATGTTATTGTGGAATTACTTTTTGTTTTTTGCCATAAACCATTATTTTCTCTGAAAGATATTTCAGAGTCGATTTCTCTTTCTTCAACTAAAAACCATGAATCTCCAACAGAGATTGTTGCAGGCTTAGAACTTGTAGTGTGTGTTGTGAATTCGTTTAAAATTCGTCTTTCAACATTATGTTCATCACCATTTTTTGTTTTGAAAATCGATGTAATTACTACAACTCTTTTTGTCCATGACCAAGGGCTATCTTCTTCAGGAACTAAAGATTCTTCATTAGTTGTAATTATTACAAACATTTGATCATCAAAATAATTGGTAGTATTAAATTCCCAACTTAGACTTAAATTGACAAAATGAGTAGTTTTACCTCTTTGGCATAGTCCTTTATACTCTTTTAATTCACATTCTTCAATAGATGCTATATTAATTCTTAAATCATTATTTTCGATAATGTTTATTTCAGCGTTATTTTCTTCTTCACTAAGTGTATTCTTAAAATCATTTACAACGATATTAGTATAACCCGAATATTCAAAAAAATCTTCAACAAGATAATCTGGAACTCCAACATTAAATTCTTCATCACTAGAAACATTTGTTGGAATTATTAATAGAATTAGTAATAATGAAATAAATATGACTATCTTTTTCATTTTACCACCTCGTTTGTTCACCAAAAATTGTAATTAATTCAAAACTTCCATCAACCCAATTAGACATTAGGTCTAAACTTTCAGAACGTAATGCAATTCCTTCTGCTATTGAACTACTGTTAAGTGTAATTGTGAATGTAGTAAATACGTCATAACCAGTTAATTGAATTACAATCCCATGGCTAGCCCAATCGTAAAGTGTTGTTGTCGAATCTTTAGAAACATTTGACGAGATATTAATTGTAGCAGAATTAGATTCATTTAATGTCCAGTTTGAATATTCTCCTAGATAATTAATTTTTATAATTTCATTTTCAAGTGAACTGCCATTTTCAAGTGAGATTGTCAAATCAAAGATTATTGGAGAATTTAAAGTCACATTATTTGATTCAAATGATTGTTCGAATTCTAATACTATTTGTGCAGATGTAATTTCGCCGGGAGAAAATGAAATTAATTCGGAATATGCTGGTACTCCTAGAATAATATCTTCTTCCCATTCTACAACTGTTCCTCTAATCGATGGACAATACCATTTGTATTCAGTGATATCTCCTTCACTATTTGTTTGTTGAATATATGATGAATTTTCACATCCGTTCCAATTTACAGGAGGTGAGGTATAATTATTATATCCATAAGCTCTTTCAATTAATTTCTCGTTTCCAGGTGGGGAAAAGTAACCTGAATTACCGTCCCATGATTCATTTTGGATATATGTCTGAGTCCAAGTTTCATCCCATAATGTGGGGAAATCAAAGAATTCAGCATCAGTATCAAATTCTCTTGTAATTACAGTATCAAGTAGTAATTCAACACCTGCTAAATGTTCTAAATCAATATGGATGTCTGTAACCTCGCGTAATGTTGCATGATCAGAAATGCGAATCCAAAGTGTTGCACTGTAGTCTACTAGCATAGTGCCTGTAATTAATCCGAGAACAGGTGCAGGAAATGTTCCTATGCCCATATAATTTCCTTCTTGTTTTATCTCATAAACAGAATAATTTTTAGATTTATATTCCATTGTCTCGATTCCTAATACAGTACGTGTTGTTTGACCAGAAAGGGGGTTATCAATTGCCGTTCCAAACCAGGTTTCATCTGTTGGATCAATCAGAGATGCAACATCTAATTCTGTGTTAAAGACCCATGTGTCACCAATAACCATGTCATAAATTTCTATATCGGGCCCATTAGGTTCTATTTCTTCAACTTCAGCTAACCCAGAACCCATATTAAGACTTAAACTGAAAAAAAGCAATGAGACTAGAATAGCCCTAAAACGTCTAGAATTAGTCTCCATTAGTGTCCCGAACCCTTTCTGATAGAAAATCTAAACCATTATTTTTTGAATTTAGGCCTTTCCTGGAGACCATCTACAAAGTTCAATAAATGAAATTTCGTTGTTGAATTTGATGGCACACAACCAAGATTTATTAACTCCAGCAGCTAATCTTGCTGCTAAACAAGCCTCATTCCAATTTTTAGGGGATTCACAATTTGGAACAACTAGCCAAGGAGCGTGTTGAGATGATATATCTTCGCTGTAAACTCTCCATCTACAACCATATTTGAATCCAGGTCTTGGCCACAAACCTCTCTCAAGTAATTCACCATAAATATCCGGAATCTCACTTAATACGTTTGATTCAAATTTTGACTCTAACCACTCCTTTTCTATTTCTGCCAACCAAATTCCACTTGCTTGCGGAACTCCTAATTGTGGTAATGGCATAATTTCAGGGTTTATTGGTAGCCAAAAACCATTGCCTGATACTATTTTTTGTTTCCATGCGGTTAAAATTTTTTGAAAATCCTCTTCACTCAGTTTAGATGGCGATTCTAAATGTCCTTTTGGCTCTGTAATTTTTAATCTATATGCTGTGACATCAAATTCACCATCAACTACTAAGATTTCAGCTAATCTGCCATTATTTTCAACAGATTTAGCCCAATCAAACAAGTCTTTCCAAATTATTTCTGAACTATTATTCACCCATCTAACCTCTGATAATGGTTCAGATTTAGTTGGATGTTCTCCTCTATTCCATCTTAATGCCCAACTTTCACTACTATGATTTAAATCAGAATTATTTACAAGAACCAATACGTCTCCAGGTTCTCGAATTCTATTTAATGCAGAAGCTCTGTGTAAGAGGTACTTATCTTCCTTAAGTATTTCATCAAGCCATTTTTCATTAGGAAGAGGGAGATGTCTATGCCAATGACAGAATAAAACTTCCTCGGGAGTTAATAGATTACCTTCCTCGTTAAGAATACCAATTGCTGATTTATTCCAGAGTCTACTTCCAATACTTCCAGTAACTAACCATTTTTCCTCAAATTTTGTAGGCGCTTTATGTCTACCTTCTCCTTCTTGATTGCCAATTAAATTAGGATTTAAATTACGAATTCCGCGTTCTCGAGGCTTAGCTGCGGCTCTCTCCTTTTGTTGCGCCATATTAACACGGGTGAAGTCCACTCTTTTTGACTAGATGGTATAAGAATAAATCAGTATGACCTCTCAGGGTGCATGAGTCAGATGGCTAATACACTGTTAGATACTTTCGAACAATCAGAAAGAATCCTATTACATTTGCTTGAAAATGATATGGGTGATGAAATCTGGGATTTAAGTGGAAATGTTGCTCAAAAGGGAATTTGTTTGGCCACTGGAATTTCAAGGAAACATGTTAGTAGGCCTCTTGAAAAATTAGAATCGGATGGTCTAATCGAAAAGGATAGTGGTCGCCCTGATGGCTATCGTCAAAGGGTTTTAATTTACAGGATGACTCAAAAAGGTAGGAAATCTGCTAAAAAATTGTATAGGAATATTATGGATAGGCCAAGTCCAATATACAAAAATAAAACAATTGGCTCTAGTTTTGAAGAAGATAGTTCACTTGTTAAATGGCTAGGAAAAATTCGTACTGATGGAACTAGTGATGAAAACTTTGAAGATCAAGCGAAGGATGATGGCGAGCAATTCTTAAGAAAACTGATTAAAACGGCAATGAGAGATGGCGTATTAAGTGATGATGAACGAGTTTTAATTGATGAATTAGTAGATCAATTGTCATTAAGTAATGAATCATTAAAAAAAATAATTGAAGAGGAAAGACATGCCCTAGAAAAAATTTCGGCTGGTGCAGAATCTGTATATGTGGAAATGCTAGATAAGGTTTGGGCAGACATTGGCGTAGGTGAAAGTACTACAGCTTTATTGGATGCATTAGCAGAATCATTAAGATTAAACCCCTCAAATCGAAAAAGGTTAGAGGTTGTGACAAGAAAAAGGCATGCTCTTTTGAAAACATTTGACCCTTCTTTTGAACCTTATGTTGAAGCAATGTGGATTGCGATGTCCGATGAATCGATTAGTGTTGAAGAAGATGCAATTCTTAGATCACTTCGTTTAAGTTTAGGTATTGGTGAAGATATGAATTCACAAATTATTGAGGCTATACGTTCACTTTTGGCCGAGGCTTAGCAGTTTTTCCGCCTTAGTTATATTCTTGCTTCTCTTCCAGTGGTCAAGGCTGGTGAACTTCATTATGCGTCTTAAATCAATATTAGTCATATTCGTACTGATTTTTTCGTTATATTCTCTGACTCCAAATGCAATAATTGATTCATTGGAGGGCGAAGAAAATATAAATTATTCTTCAAAAAATTTAGACGGACAAATTGGTAGTTTGGTTTTTGGTTGGGCTGTTACTGGTGAAAATAATAATGCTGTTCAAAGTGATACATTAAACGATTTTGATATAGATTCAAATGGTGATATTTATGCTGTTGGAACTTTTTCTCACACTGAAGAATTTGGTGATTCAACAGTAACATCTTTAGGCGGTAATGATGGATACTTGGTTAAAATTTCAGAAGAAGGTGATTGGGGTGCTGTGAAAACATTTTCCAGTAGTAATGATTTTTCTTTAGAGAAAGTTTCTGTAAACAATATAGGTGAAATAGCAATAGCAGGACATTTTTCCGATTCTACAATGAATTGTGATGATTTATCAATAGATAATAATGATGTGGATGGAGGTTCAATTGATATCTTTATAGCAGTTCTAGATAGTAATTTCAATTGTCTTTGGCTTAGTTCTATTGGGGGTCAAGAAAGTGACCTTGTCAATGAACTAATTTTAAACTCTGATGGTACTGTTTTGATGGGTGGAATGATACAAGATATTGTTTACTTTGGAACTCAAGGTACTGATGGAACAGCTGAAGATGGTTTTGTATGTAAATTTACGAATCAAGGAGATTTAAATTGGGGTCATCGGATTAATGGCATAAATGATCAATCTGTTAATACAATCCTAGAAAATTCAGACGGTTCTATATTAGTAGGGGGGGATTCTGATAATAAAGCTGAAATTAATGGTGGTGGAGAAAATAAAAGTTCTAACCAAGCTGGTTTTGTACTGAAATTAGATAGTATGGCAAATGTAGATTCATTAGTTCCGATACCCGGAGTAGTAATTGAAATCGAGAAAAACCCTATTAATTCTGATATCTTTATTGCAGGTACTTTTTCGGGTGCTAAAACATTTGGAGACATCTCTGCTACTAGTATGGGATATAGGGATGGTTATGTGTCAAAATATATTTTCCCAGGTGATTTTTCAAATTTTAATCAAGCATCTAGTAGTGATGTTGTAGATTTATATTCAATGAATTTTGATTCAGATGGTCAAATACTTGTTTCAGGTTCATGGGGTAAACTATTCGATGATTATGAATTAGAATTAGGTACATTGAGTATTGATTCTAGTGATTATATTGATGCATTTATTGGCAGTCTTGATCCCTATGGCGATTGGACTTGGGCAATCAGAGGAACCTCTGATAGAGATGATATAGCGAAAAAAGCACTTGTTGATTCAAAGGGTTCGTTAGTTATTGGCGGTACATTTGCAATTTCACATGAAAATGAAGTAGAAAACGCAGTTCCAGACGGGCTTAATTTTTTAGATACAACTCTCGAACCGAGTAGTCGTCAATCACACATGTATGTTTGGAAATTACTTGTTGATACAGATATGGATGGAATTGGATCGATGCTTGATGATTGTGAAGGGGGTCAAACTGGATGGACTTCTATGCCTACTAATGACCGAGATTCTGATGGTTGTAGGGACTCTGATGAAGATGCTGATGATGATAATGATGGTATAAGTGATAATTCTGATAGTTGTCCCAAAGGTGAGATAAATTGGGTATCAGATATTTCTACAGATCCTGATGGCGATGGTTGTAGAATTGATTTAGAAGGTCCCTTTTTACCTGGTGATTTGGATTCTGATGGGGTATCCGATGAATTCGATACTGATAGAAATAGCGCAGTGAAAGGTATATCTCTCGTAGATCCAGCCCTTGGAGGAATTATTCAGATTGAAGATTTACCCGTCAATGCAACCTTAAATCGTACCGATTTTATTGATACTCCATTGCTATATTTGTTGGGCGATGACGATGGATCTAATGTTGATTTAGACAGCGCATGGTTTGATGTTGACGGTGATGGTGATTATGATTTCCTGCGTTCAGGAGAGATTTTTAGAACAATTAATGGTGAACTTGAGCAAACCGCTTCAATGAATTATTGTGTAGGTAATGATTGTGATGGTCCAATTTCTGTTGGTGATATAAACGGAGATGGGAAATTAGATTTGGTAGATTCACATGGTGTACATCTTAACTTAGGTAATGGTTTTTCATCTTCTGTAGATTGGATGCCAGATGAAACGTGTTCTGGAGATCTTGATTATATTGTTTCAGAGGTTTCTTTGGGTGATTTAGATGGTGATGATAAAGCAGATTTATATTTGGCTTTCCAAGGTGATGATGATTGTATTTATTATACTTCAACAGCGAGTGATGGAGCATTATTTGGAGATACACCTCAGAATATGGAGAAATTAGGAACTACTACGTCTGTAAAAATTATAGATTTCAATCTTGATGGGAATAATGATGTAGTTAGATTAATCAAATCGTCTTATCTAGAGGTTATTTTTAATTCTGGAACCTCACAACCTATTTCTTCTTCAGTAAATTATCAAACACCACCAATTCAATCAGGACAAGCAATAGATGTTGGTGATTTAGATCTGGACGGAGATCCTGATATTCTTGTTGCAACTTCTCATGATAAGCCAGATAGAATTTATCTGAATAATGAAACAAACGGCAAGCATAATATGACTTTAGAATGGACTACTTATGGTGACACATATTCAACAAATGCGAAAATCGCAGACATTGATGGAGATGGTGATCTTGATTTCTCTTTAGGTGATTTAGTATATTTAACCACGTCCATTGCAGATACATATAATGGTGATGTAGATAGAGATGGAACTGTGGATGTTGTAGATAATTGTATCATACATAGAAATTACTTTACAAATCCCATAATTGATTTAGATGGTGACGGCTGTCATGATTTCTTAGATGATGATGACGATGATAATGATGGTGTCTTAGATGTTGAAGACAATTGTCCAAGTGGAATCACTGGTTGGGCTTTTACTGCAAACCTAGACCTTGATGGAGATGGATGCCTTGCTGAAGAAGATTTAGATGATGATGGAGATGGAGTATTAGATGTTGATGATATTTGCCCCAATACTCGGCAAAGTGATGTTTGGCAAGTTGACACCGAGGGTGTAGAATATGATTCAGAAGGAGTTCCTTCTGAAGAAGGTTCAGAATTAGGTTGTCATCCTGGAGAAAGTGACAAAGATCATGATGGTGTTGAAGATATAGCTGACTTATTACCTACAGATAACACTCAACATTCTGATTTAGATGGTGACGGATTTTATGATAACCCGCCACCAGCCACTTTAGGTGATGATTGTCCTATCAAAGATGGTACATCTACAATTGACAAACAAGGATGTCCTGATTACGATAACGATGGTTGGTCTGATGAAGGAGATAAATATCCATTCGATCCAAATAAATGGGCAGACCCCACAGATGATTCTGATTTTGATACAATAATGGATGTAGAAGATGACTGTCCAATTGATGCTGGTTCATCTTCTGAAGATAGACAAGGATGTCCAGACACAGATAATGATGGTTGGTCAAACCCTGATGATTTGTGGTTGATTGAGGATGGTGCTGATGCATTCCCAGATGACCCAAATAGGCATTTACCGGAAGGAAATGATGATAACAATGATGAAGGGGATGGAAATAACGATACTAATGGTACTGGTAATGGTACTGGCAACAATGGTGAAAATATGGCAATAGACACAAGTTCTGATAACATGATGTATGTGTATATTGGTGCTGGTATACTTGTATTTCTTTTATTGTTAGTATTTGTAATTTGGATGTTAAGAGGAAGAGATGATGATGATGACGAATATCGAGATGATTATGCGGAAGAATTGTTGTCTGATGAAGAAGTAGTTGGTGGAATGTTCAGGAAGAAAAAACGTAAGAAACAAATGGATGATCATGGATATGCATCACAAAAAGCACAAGTTGAATTTGGTCAAAGGCCAGGTGCTAGACCGCAGATGCAATCTGGAAGACAACGTCAAATGCAAGATACGGGATACTACGGCGAAGAGAGTCGACATGACTCCTATTACGGTGGCTCTGGTGGAAGTGCAAATGTTGGTTCAGGCTATACCCCAACTACTGATATGAGAGGTAAAATTGGAGATGATGGCTATGAATGGCTAGAGTTCCCTGAAAAGAGTGACCAATGGTGGTGGCGAGAAAGAAACGGAGATACTTGGTCTCCATGGGAGTGAGGTGATTATCATCACAGATTCAGAAGAGTATGATTTAATTGATCATTTTATAAAGATTAGAGATTGTGTAGAAGGTTCTACAAATAAATCAGTTATAGTGATAGGTGATGTAATGCTAGACCGTTATATTTACGGATTTGCAAATAATTTGAATCATACTGCTCCAGTACCAGTTCTAAAAGAAACAGAAAGACAATCAGGGGCGGGAGCCGCAGCTCATGTGGCAAGAAGTTTGCATGATTTAGGATTAAAGCCGTTATTGTTTGCAGCAATTGGTAATGATCCAGAAGGAGATGAATTAGAGAAATCATTAGAAGATTTAGGAATAGATACTAGTAATTTGACAATGATTGAAGGAAGAAAAACCACAGTTAAAACGAGATTAATTGGTAGTAGGGAGAGTTTAGTTCATAATAAACAAATTATGTTGAGATGGGATAGTGAAGATAAAGAACCACTTCAACATGAATTGCAAAAGCCTATTTTAGATTCTGTATTAGAGGCAATACCTCATAGCAATATCGTTGTGATTTCAGATTATGGTAAAGGAGTGATAAATCCTGATGCTGCTAAAAAAATTATTTCGGCAGCAAAATCTGCAAATGTTCCTGTGATTTTTGACCCAAAACTAACTGGTTTACCTTATTCTAAAGGTTCAGATGCTGTGTTATTTCAATCAAGAGGTATGGAATTAATGAGGAGAAGACTTAACTGTGAAAATACAGATCAAACTGCTCAACAATTACTACAAGAAAATGATTGGGGAGGATTATTTGTTATTGGTGGAAAGGATGGAGTCACATTGCATAGGCCAGAAAAAGATTCTTTGGTAGTTCCTTGTACTTTAACTCAAACACTTCAGCAAATAGGTCTTCTAGATGCTGCTGCTGCTGCTTTATGTGTTTCTTTAACAAACCAATTGGATATGGATGATGGGGCGATTTTAGTTAATGCGGCATGTGAATGTATTTTACAAGGTGAAGATTTAGATAGTTATGTTCTTACAAAGAAAGGACTTACAACTCGTTTAGACGAAACTGCTTGGCAAATGCAAATTTCACAGCGTTGAGTTGGAAGATATGAGTAGTTGGCAATTTGGAACAACTGCAGATGTAGGGATGAGATGTTATTCTATTTCTGAAAATAGATTATTAGAAGAAGCAGTATCTGGAATGCAATCAATCCTCCTGTCACCCAAAGGAGAAGAAAAATTGAAAACCTTGACTAGAGATACAGGCTCCTTAATAATTAATTCAGAATCAGATCAATGGAGTTCAATATTGGTATTACTACTAGAAGAAGTGTTATTTAGGGCTGAAGCAAAAGATGAATGGATTTGCGATTTACACATTATTACAGAATTAACAGAAAACGGAATTAGTGCAAATATTCAATATTCTAAGGTTAATACAGATCAGATAGAATTAGAAATTGAAATTAAAGCCGTAACATTACATGAATTAGCATTCGCTTTTGTGCCAGCTGGAACATTACTTCCAAGCAAATGGCCTGAAGTTCCTTCATTCGAAGGACCAGGCTGGTATTGTGATGTTGTATTTGATATCTAATCTTCACTAACTCCTTCATCTGGAATCTTTGGGTCCTTCTTAGAAGTATTTTCTACAGCATCAGCAACAATGTCAGCGGGCCTTATTCCACCACCCCTTGTTTCTATTTGTACTTCAATTCTAGATCTCACTCTCTCTAGCATTAATCCATGATGTGGTCCTAACAATCTCATCATTAAAGCACGTTCATATGCCTCACTAATTTGCTCTAATTTAAC
>MDSV01014148.1_pt1 | contig 20294 bp, 25 predicted proteins | sample 810851 | NCBI WGS metagenome assembly MDSV01 (sample SAMN05326640, study PRJNA326480) | marine metagenome | isolation source: seawater | place: Atlantic Ocean: North East | collected 2012 | reverse complement strand
TTTTAATTTCATTTGCACTAACTGTAACTTTTTTTACTTTTCCTATATTTTTGAGCAATATTAAATTAATTTTTTTGTTAAAATTTTTTTTATCTTTGAGCATAAAATAAATTATTTTATTTATGCTATTTTTCTTAAAATTTTTAGTAATGTTCATTGGAAGACTTAAATCTATATAGTGTTTTTTTATTTGTAAAAATTGCTTATATGAAAGCATATTTTTATTATTCGATAACTTGTTAGCCACAAACATTCCAAGCAATACTGCTTCTCCATGATTTAGTTTATTGGAATAATTATTGGCTCCTTCAAAACCGTGACCAAAAGTATGACCAAAATTTAAATTTTTTCTTAGATTTTTTTCTTTTTCGTCTTTACTTACTATTGAGTTTTTAATTATACAACTTTTAATAATTGCTTCTTTTATTTTATTATTGCTTTTTTTTTTAATTATATCTTTTCCATTTTTAAGCAGCCACAAAAAAAATTTTTTATTTGAAATTAATGAATGTTTTAAAATTTCACCGTATCCCGCAACCATTGCTCTATGTGGGAGACTTTTGAGAGCAGACACATCACTTAAAACAAAATCAGGTTGATAATAAGTCCCTATAAGATTTTTACCTTGATGAGAATTAACTCCTGTTTTTCCTCCAATTGATGAATCAACTTGAGCAAGTAAAGTTGTAGGAATATTTATAAAATTTAAGCCTCTTTTTGTTAAGTTTGAAATTAAAGCGCTCATGTCACCAATGATTCCTCCACCAAGCGCAATTATACAATCTGTTCTATTGAAGTTTTCTTTAAGGAGTTGTTCTATAATTCTATTTATAACTAAAATATTTTTATTTTTTTCACTCGCGCGCAAAATAAATATTTTTAGATTATAATTTTTTAGGGAATTTATTAGTTTTTTACTTAATATTTTTGGTATTTTGTCGTCAACAATTATGCATATCTTTTTAACATTAGGTAATTTACTTTTTATTAGTTTTCCAGTTAAATTTAAAATGTTATTACCAAAGTAAATTGGGTAAGATTTACTTTTAGTACTAATTATTAATTTCTGCACTTTCATATAAACTTATAATTTTATTTACGATTTCCTTTTTACTTAAATTCTTACAATTGATCTTATAATTAGCAAGCTTATAAATACTTTTTCTTTTATTATATAATTCATTGATTTTTGCTAAACTATTTTTAGTATTTAATAAGGGTCTATTTTTATTCCATTTTATTCTTTTATTTAATATTTTTAAGTCTCCATCTAGCCATATTGATATCGTTTTTTTTAAAACAGTATCGCGTATTTTTTTATTTATAAATGCTCCACCTCCTAAAGCTAAAACACAAGCTTTTTTTTGTATTAAATTTAATACTTCTTTTTCTTCTTCTGTCCTAAAAAAACTCTCTCCTTTTTTTTTAAAAATTTCAGAAATTTTCATCAAATTTTTTTTTTCAATAATTTTATCAGTATCAATAAATGTTAATCCTTGTTTTTTTGACACAATTTTACCCAAAGTTGTTTTTCCAACACCCATCATTCCCAATAAAACTAGGTTTTTTTTCACGATTACCTTGAAATTTTAAATTTGATTTTTCACAATTATGTCTTAATTTCCGAGTTTAAATACAATTATACTATTATGCAACTTAGATTAAGTCCCAGAACTAATAGAAATTTCTTAGCAAGAAGTTTAATAATTAAAATTATTATAATTTTAATAGTTTTCTTTTTAGGAATATTTTTGATTGATAAAATAAATTTTCCAATTCCAAACAAAATTATCAAGCAAGAAATAAGTAATGATAAAATTATCACTGTTCGGTAAATCCATATATTTAGTATTTTTTATTTTTTTGCTAATTATTAAAAGCGAAATATCTTTAGCTGCTGTTGATTTGTGGGAAAAAAAAGATAATGAAGAAAAACAGAGCGATCAAATCAATGATGAAAAAGATATTAAAATAGAAAGTCCAGTTTTTTCTGATGAAATAAATAAATTAACAATTAAAATTGACGAAGGTAAGATTGATAACGATGAACAAATTATAATAGGTATTTTTGACCCAGAAGAAAATAATTTTAATCTTAACATGTGGTCTCAAACTGACGGAGAAGATATAAAAAAGGTTTTAACAAGAATTAATAAACTAAAATTATCAAAACTCTCTGAAGATTTACTTTTTAAAATTTTATTTACTAACTCTTACTCTCCCAAAACTAATTTAAATTCCGAGGAATTTTTAAAAATAAAAATAAATTGGCTAATTAATAAAAAAAGAATTCAAGATTTAGAAAATTTATTAAAAAATAATCAAAAAGAAGTAGGAAAAAATCCTAAAGTTATAAAATTTTTAATTAATGAGTATCTTGCATCAGGTGATGTTAAATCAGCATGTGATAAAATAAATTTTATTGATAGAAGTCTTAAAAACAACTATTTAGATAAATTTACAATTTATTGTTTGATTAATACAGATCGCCAAGAAGAAGCCCAGTTAGTTTATGATTTATTAAAAGAAAGAGGATTTAAAGATAAATTTTTTGAAGATAAAATTAACTATCTTTTAGGTGTTACAGAAAAACCAACACAAAAAATTTCAGATACAAATCTTTTAAATTTTTATTTCTCTCACATCACAACTGAGAATTTCCAGTACGAGCCAAGTGATAAGACTGATAAATATATATGGAGATATCTTTCTTCTTCTAACTTAATTAAGATCGATAGTTTTGAAAATGAAGATATAATTTTGACCTACGAACAGGCTGCAGCAAAAAATTCTTTTGAAAATGAAGAGATTTTTAAAATTTATTTAAAAATGAGTTTTAATTTTAATCAATTAGTAAATTCTCAAGAAATTTATAAAAATTTACCTAATTACAAAGCAAGAGCTTTAATTTATCAAAGCATCCTACTAAGTGATACTGTTGAAAAAAAAATTCGCTTAGCCTTTTTGCTCAAAGATTTGTTTTTAAAAGATAAACTTTTTAATATTTATGATGAAGAGTTATCTAATATTTTAAAGTCTATACAACCAGAAGAAATTCCTAAAGATTATGTTGATTTAATAAATAAAAATTTAAATAATAAATTAAATACAAATGTAAAATTTAATAATGACATTCTACACAGATCAAAAGTTATAAAACATTTTTTAGAAGATGATGTAAAAATGAGTAGAACTGAAAAAGATTTTAAGTCAGTTTACAAAAAAATTAAGAAAAATAAGAAATACTTTATTTCAATAAAAGATATTGTTGTTTTAGAATCTCTCTTAGCGGATGGCATTACGCTTCCAAATGATTTAGATTTTACTTCACTAACTTCTCAACTTTCAATTCCTGAAAACTTGCAAGATCTTGTTAGACAAAATCAAATAGGTTTAGTGATGCTTAAGATTGTAGAAATTATAGGGGAAGACGAAATTAAAGATTTAGACCCAGAGACTATTTATTTTTTAAATAAAATATTAAACGATCTTAATTTAAAAAAAATAAGAAATAATATTTTAAGTGAAGCTCTTCCTGCAAAAGCATAAAGTAATTTTTAAATTTAGTTTCTAATTACTTGACTATATTAGTTGTATAATTTAATCATATTTTATGGCTTTGAAAGAAATTTTGACTGAACCGAATGAAATTTTAAGACAAAAATCGGCATCAGTAGAAAAAGTAGATAGTGATTTGCAAAAGCTTATGGATGATATGTTGGAAACAATGTATGCGGCTCCTGGAATTGGTTTAGCAGCAATTCAGATTGGCGTACCCAAAAGAGTAATTGTTATGGATTTGTCTAAAAAGCATGAATCAAAAAATCCAATGTTTTTTGTAAATCCTGAAATAATCACAAAGTCAAAAAACAATTCTACATATGAAGAAGGATGCTTGTCTGTTCCAGATCAATTTGCTGAAATAGATAGACCAGATAAATGTCATGTAAAGTATTTGAACTATCACGGAAAGCCAAAGGAGATGAAAGCTGAAGGAATGTTAGCAACTTGTATTCAGCATGAAATGGATCATCTAGAAGGAATATTATTTATTGATTATCTTTCTAAATTAAAAAAGTCGATGATTATTAAAAAACTCTTTAAGAGAAAAAAAGCGCTAGAAAGAATTGTAGTTTAGAATTCAATAATAAATCTATGCCACTGAAAATAGTATTTATGGGAACACCAGAATTCTCTGTTCCTAGTTTAGATTTATTAATTAAAAAAAGGTACGACGTTATAAAAGTTTATACTCAACCTCCAAAAAGATCAAAAAGAGGTCAGAAAATAAATCCTTCATCTATAGAGCAATTTTCTAAAAAAAATAAAATTAATTTTAGAAATCCTACTAATTTAAATTCAGAATTTGAATACAACATATTAAAAAAATTATCTCCTGATCTTGGAATAGTTGTTGCCTATGGTCAATTAATTCCAAATAGTTTTTTAAATATACCTAAATTTGGATTTATAAATATTCATGCATCATTATTACCTAAATGGAGAGGGGCCGCACCAATTCAAAGGGCAATAATGAATGGCGATAAAAAAATAGGAATTAGTATAATGAAGGTTGAGAGAAAATTAGATAGTGGGCCTATCTTAAAAACAAAAGAAATAGAATTAGACCAGAATAGTACTCATGGTGAGGTTGAAAAAAAACTTTCGACACTAGGTGCAAATTTATTGATTGAAAGTATAAAGACTATGGAAACTGGTAAAGTAAAATTTACAGAACAAGATCATTTAGAAGCAACTTACGCAAAAAAAATAGATAAAAGCGAAACAAAAATTAACTGGAATTTAGATGCAAACAAAGTTCTTGTTAATATTCATGGCTTAAGTCCAAACCCAGGATCTTGGTTTGAATATAAAAAGGAAAGATTTAAAGTTTTAAAAGTTAAGATATCAAGGAATCAAGGAAAACCAAGTTTAGTTCTTGATGAAAATTTAATAATTGGATGTAAATCAAATTCAATTCAAATTTTAGAATTACAAAGACAAGGTAAAAAAAAACAAACTATTAAAGAATTTTTGCTGGGAAATAAAATTACTAAAGGTTCAATTTTAAATTAATGCAAAGATATAAGCTGAAGATAGAGTATGATGGAACATCATTTGTAGGATGGCAATTTCAAAAAAATGGTTTATCAGTTCAAGAAGTATTGCAAAGGGCTATTTTCAATTTTTCAAAAGAAAAAGTAATTGTTTCGGGAGCTGGAAGAACTGACTCTGGTGTACATGCTCTTGGTCAAGTTGCACATTTTGATTTAAAAAAAAAAATTGAAAATAAAAAATTATTACCAGGACTTAATCAAAATATTGGAAATAAACCAATTACAATTTTAAAAATTGAAAAAGTTAGTAAAAAATTTCATGCAAGATTTAGTGCAAAAAAAAGAACTTATAGCTATTTAATTATTAATAGGCAATCGCCATTAACATTACAAAAAAATAAAGCATGGCATATTAGAAAAAAATTAGATATTGAAAAAATGAAAAAAGGATTAAAATTATTAATAGGAACTCATGATTTTTCAACTTTTCGATCTTCTTCATGTGGAGCTAAGTCTCCAATTAAAACTATGGACAAAGTATCTATTAAAAAAAATAAAGATAAAATTATTTTACAGTTCACCTCTAAATCTTTTTTACAACAACAAGTAAGATCAATGGTTGGTTGTATTAAATATTTAGGAGAAGGAAAATGGAATATAGATAACTTTAAAAAAGTATTTAAATCAAAAAATCGTTTACAATGCGCACCACCAGCACCTGCTTGTGGTCTTTTTTTAATAAAAGTTTTGTATTAATTTTCTATTAAAGATTTTACATGGAAATTAACGCTTTCCTTAAGCGCATTTAGGTCGTAACCACCTTCTAAAATAGAAACAATTTTTTCACCGCAAAGTTCTTTTGCTAAAGTCATTATTCTTTTTGTTAAAGTGTAATAATCTTTAGACTCCAAATTAATTTGTGCAAGAGGATCATCTTTGTGTGCATCAAAGCCAGCTGACAATAAAATGAATTCAGGCTTAAATCCTTTTAGCTTTTTAAAAATATCTTCATAAGCATTTAGAAACTCATGAGTTTTTGTGCCAGCGGGCAAAGGTATATTTAATACATTATCTTTATACCCTTTTTCTTTAGAAGAACCCGAACCCGGATAATACGGATATTGATGTGAAGAGATATATAGAACTTTTTCATTATTATAAAAGATATCTTGAGTACCATTTCCATGATGAACATCAAAATCAATGATTGCTACTTTAGATAAATTATATTTTTCTAATAAATAATGAGCACCAACGGCAACATTATTATAAACACAAAACCCCATTGCTTTTTGTTTTTCAGCATGGTGCCCTGGTGGCCTTACAGCACAAAATGCATTTCTAAAATCTTTATTCATTACACCATCAATAGCTGTGATAATAGATCCGACGGCATCATTGATAGCCTCTTTACTACCAGGTGATAAGATTGTATCTCCGTCTAAAAAATTAACACCTTGCGTTGGAAATGAGTCTTTTACGTTATTTAAATAAACTTTATCATGGGTTAGTTGTAAATATTTTAGATCAAATTTTTTTGGTTTTTTCCAAATCAAGTTTTTAGATTTCGATTTTTTTAAATGATCAATTATTGCGGTTACACGATCTGCTCTTTCAGGATGACCAAACCCTGTATTATGATTTAAGTAGGTATCTGTCGTTAATATTCCAGTTTTCATCAATTTAATGTATTTAAAAATCTAAATAAGGAAGCAAGTATACCATGTCCAGAAAGTTCTATTGCAATTATTATTATAGCAAAAAATATAATTTTTTTATTTTTTTTAATCATTTTTTCAATTTAACCTTTAATTAAATCTAACTTTTTTTTACCTAATCTTTCACATCCTGATTCATTTACTAAATAAGTTTCACCAAGATTCATTGCCAATTGATTATCGCTATCCATTAAAATCATATGCATAAAAAATATATTTCCTGGCTGGATTATATATGGGTTCCCAGTATAAAGCATTGGCCAGTCCATCCAGTTTGGAGCAAATAGTGCTCCAAGTGAATAACCACAAGCATTCATTCTTGAATTTTTATACCCAAGTTTATCAAAAGTTTTTGCATGAATATCAAAAACATCGCCAGCAGTTGATCCTGGTTTTAACTTATTTTCGCAGGCTTTTAAGGCTTCAGTGCAGGCAGCATACATTTTTTTTTGCTTATCATTTATTTGTCCTATTGGAATAGTTCTAAACATTGCAGAATGATAATGTTTATAAGTTCCAGCCCATTCTATTGAAAGTTGATCTATATCGTCTAAATTTCTTTTTTCACTTTGATAGCGACATAATAAAGCATTTTTTCCTGAACCAATAATAAATTCATTTGCTGGATAATCTCCACCTCCCTTGAAAACTGCCCCTTGCATTTCAGCAAGAATTTTAGATTCATTTATACCTGCATGAGCATTTGCCCAAGCAGCATCCATGGCTTTATCTGCAAGCTCTGCAGCTTTTTTTACGTAAATTATTTCTGCAGGAGATTTAATAACTCTAAAATGAGAAACTAATTCTGATCTATCTTGAAGGGTAGCAAAATTCTTTAAAGAATTATTTAATTTAATCGCATTTCTTCCCGTTAAGCCGTAAGCTTCATATTCTACACCTAAGTTCGACTTTTCTAAGTCAAGTTCTACTAAAATATTTTTTAATTCTTCTGTTGGGTCAGATTTTTCTTTATCTACCCAAATTCTAATATCATTTATAATTGATGTATTTTGTGCTTGTCGAAGATCAGGAGCTCTAGTTAATAATATTAGATCTCCTTTAGCTGTTAATATTAAACACTGAAAGAAAACAAAACCAAAAGTATCGTATCCAGTTAACCAATACATGGACTCTTGTCTGAACATTAATAGGGCATCTAAATTTTGATTTTTTAATTCTTTAATAACTCTTGACTGGCGTTTTTTAAACTCTTCTTCTGTGAAATGAATACTCATTTTTTACTTAAAATAATTTTCTAATATACTTAAGTATATATTAGATAATTTTTTTAAGTCTGGCAAAGGAACCGATTCATCAATTTTGTGCATTGTTTTTCCAACTAAACCAAACTCTAGGCATGGAGAAATTTTTTTAATAAATCTAGCATCGGATGTTCCTCCAGTAGTTGATAGTTTAGGTTTAATTTTTGTAATTTTTTTTATTGTATTTTGTATCATATAAGTTGTTTTATTTGGTTTTGTTAAAAAAGCTTCACCTGAAACTTCATAATCTATTTTAAATTTACATTTAGCTTTTTTACAAAACGATTTAAATATTTTATTTAGTTTTATCTTTAATGAATTTGATGAATGTTTATTATTGAATCGAATATTAAATACAGCTTCAGCTACTGCTGGAATAACGTTATCAGCATGGTTTTTTATATTAATTTTAGTTATTTCAAGATTAGAAGATTGAAAATTTTTTGTTCCATTATCTAATTTTAATTCTTTTATTTTTTTTAAAATTTTTACTATTGTATCAGATGGATTATTAGCTCTATGAGGGTAGGCAACATGACCTTGTGTCCCAATAATGCTAAGTCTTCCCGTCATACTTCCTCTTCTTCCAATTTTAATCATTTCTCCAAGTTTATTTGGATTAGTTGGCTCACCTACTATACAGAAATTAATTTTTTCATTTTTTTTTTTTAAATATTCAACAACTTTTTTTGTTCCATTAATAGCCAAACCTTCTTCATCACCAGTAATTAGCATGCTTATAGAACCTTTGAATTTTTTATTTTTATTTTTAAATTTACTAACCGCAGCAACAAAACATGCTATCGAGGATTTCATATCATTAGCTCCTCTGCCAATTAATTTATTATTTTTGACTGTTGAGCTAAAAGGGTTAACACTCCACTCATTAATATTTCCTGGAGGCACAACATCAGTATGACCAGCGTAACAAAAATTAGGCAATGAATTACCAAGCTTTGCGTATAAATTTTTTATATTTTTAAAATTTATTAATTGGCATTTAAAACCAAGAGATCTTAAATTTTTTGCTAAAAGATTTATTGCTCCTGCATCATTTGGTGTGATGCTGGGTTTACGAATCAATTCTTTTGCTAGTTTTAATTCACTTATTAACATGAGTTACTTAATCTCTTAATAAATCGTTAATTGAAGTTTTACTTCTTGTTTTTTCGTCTACTTTTTTTACAATTATTACACAATATAAGGATGGTCCGCTTGGATTATTCTTACTTGGCATTGCGCCAGGTACAACTACAGAATAAGCAGGTACTTTCCCATAATATATTTCACCTGAAGCTCTATCAACAATTCTTGTTGATCCACCGATATAAACACCCATCGATAAAACTGAACCTTTTTCCACAATAACGCCTTCAGCTATTTCTGCTCTCGCTCCAATAAAACAATTGTCCTCAATTATAGTTGGGTTTGCTTGCATAGGTTCTAAAACACCACCTATTCCAGCTCCACCCGAGATATGGCAATTTTTTCCAATTTGTGCACAAGACCCAACTGATGCCCAAGTATCAATCATACTACCTTCATCAACATAAGCCCCCAAGTTTACGAACGAAGGCATTAGAACTACATTCTTCGCAATGAATGCTCCTTTTCGGACAACTCCATTTGGGACGTATCTAAACCCTTCTTTTATAAATCTTTTTTCATTCCATTTGTGGGTTTTGCCCTCAACTTTGTCGAACCATGCAGCATAAGGTCCTTTAGAAATTTTCATTTTATTAACTCTAAAGCTTAATAAAATTGCTTTTTTCGTCCATTGATTAACAACCCACTCATTGTTCTTTTTTTCAGCAACACGGATTTTACCTGAGTCTAATAAGTCTAAAGTTTTACTAATTGCATTAAGTATTTTTTTATTAGATTTAAAACTAACTTGGTTTTTATTATCCCAAGCTTCATTAATTATTTTTTCAAAAGAATTTGTATTCATTATACAGCTTTCATTAAATTAACTTTTTTTAAAAAATCAGCCAAGTTATTTATTTTATAGTTTACAAAATTACTATCTGAGTATTTCTTCGCCCACGGCTCGTCATTTTCAATCCAAATTGTTTTCATACCCATTTCATATGCTGGTTTTAAATTTCTTGCAATATCTTCAATAAATACACATAATTTTGGGTCAATTTTATGTTTTTCTACTAGTTTTCTATAGGGTTCGATTGCCGGTTTTGGAATAAATTCGGAATCTACAATATCAAAAATGTCATCAAAATACTTATCTACACCAATTCTTTGCGTTATATTTAGCGCATGTTTTCTTGACCCATTAGTAAATATAATTTTTTTACCATCAAGTTGTTTAAGTTGTTTAGCCAAATCAAGATCTTTTTTAAGAAAATCAATATTAATATCATGAACAAAATTTAGAAATTCATCAGCATCTATTTTATGGTTTTTTATCATTCCATTCAGTGTTGTGTTGTATTTGTAAAAATAACTTTTTTGTATTTCTTTAGCTTCTTTTATATCTACTTTAAGTTTTTCAGATATATATTGTGACATTCTTTTATCAACTTGTTCAAATACTTTTGTTTTTCCAGAATATAAAGTATTGTCTAGATCAAATAACCAATATTTTATTGATTTTAACAGTTTCATTTTCTAATAAGAGTTCCGGATCCTTTATCTGAAAATAATTCAAAAAGAATTGAGTGAGGTTTTCTTCCATCAATAATTACTACAGCTCTAACACCATTATTCACTGCATCTATACATGTTCTGATTTTTGGTATCATGCCTTCACTAATAGTCTCGTCATAAATTAATTTCTCTGCTTCTGATGATTTAATTTCAGAAATTAGCTTCTTATTTTTATCATAAACACCCTCAACGTCAGTCATAAGCATTAACCTTCTTGATTTTAAACTTCTAGCTAAAGCGCCTGCAGCAGTATCAGCATTAATATTATAAGATTGGTTATTTTCATCTTTACCCATTGGCGATATGACCAACACAAAATCTTCTTTTAATAGACTAGAAATTACTTTATTTTCAATTTTGGTCGGTTTTCCTACAAAACCTAATTCTTTATTTTTTTGTTCAGCAAAAATTACGTTATTTTCCTTTATTGTAATAGATTTAGATTTACAATCTTTTTTATCTAGCGCTGCAACTATTTCTTTATTAAACTCTACCATAACCTCTTCTACAATTTTTATAACTTTTTCGTCTGTTACTCTTAAACCCATAATAAATTTACTTTCTATACTTAGTTCATTTAACCTCTTTTTTATTCTTGGTCCTCCGCCATGAACTACAATAGGTGTTAATCCCAATTTTTTTAATATTGCTATATCTTCTATAAAATTTTTAAATAAATCAGGTTCCAGAAGTACTCGTCCTCCACACTTAATAACTATTTTTTCTTTTAGATATTTACTTACATATTTTTTTACTTCTTGTGTGGGAGGACCATTTTTGGGCCAGAATTTTTTAATCTTATTATCTAGATTTTCGTCGTTAGACATTAGTTTTAGACTGTTTTAACTTTAGTTCCTCTCATAATTACCCATTGTTGTGCAATAGTTAATATGTTGTTTACAGTCCAATACACAACCAAACCTGATGGAAATGGAGCTAAGATTATTGTTAGAAAAATTGGAAAAAACATAAATATTTTCGCTTGAATAGGGTCAGGTGGTGTTGGATTTAATTTTTGTTGAATAAACATACTTAACCCCATTAATATCGGCCACGCACCTATCATCAAAAAGGTTGGAGGATCCCATGGAATTAAGCCAAATAAATTAAATATAGATGTCGGATCTCTTTCGGACAGGTCTTTTATCCAACCAAAGAAAGGTTGATGTCTCATCTCTAAAGTTACATATAGCATTTTATAAATTGCAAAGAAAAATGGTATTTGTATTAAGACTGGCAAACATCCAGAAACAGGATTAACCTTCTCTCTTTTGTAAAGGGCCATCATTTCCTGTTGCAGTTTAACCTTATCATCCTTATGCAATTCCTTTAATCTAATCATCTCAGGTTGAAGTATTTTCATTTTTGCCATTGATTTAAATGAATAATTTGCAAGAGGAAAAAAGATTAGTCTAACTAGTGCAGTAATAATAACTATTGCAAGACCAAAATTTCCAGTAAGTTTAAAAAAATAATCAATTATAAAAAACAAAGGTTTGGTAAAGAAATAAAACCAACCCCAATCTATTGCTAGGTCAAATTTTTCAATACCTAACTTTTCAGCGTAACCATCAATAACTGCAACTTCTTTTGCAGCAACAAAGGTATTTATTTCATTTGTAACAGAGCTGCCAGGATTAAGTATTTTGGCTTCTTTAATTATATAGTTGGCTCTATATTTTTCTTTTTTTGCTATAAATTCGGCTTTAAACTCTTTTCCTTTTTCTGGGACTATTGCTGTTAACCAATATTTGTCTGTAATACCTAGCCATCCTTTTGAACTATTGGTAGTAAACTTCTCTTTTTCAATATCATCATAATCTTTTTCTACAAGGTCCTCCCCAAATACTCCAAGAAAACCCTCGTGTAAAATATATATTTTCATTCCTTCTGGTTTACCACCTCGAGAAATTTGTGCGTAAGGATAAAATTGAAAAGATTTATTAGAATTATTTTTTATTTCTTGCGTAATCTTAAATAAAAATTTTTCATCTAATTCAATTTTTTTTGTAAATACTAAACCATTTTTATTATCCCATTCTATTGTTACTGGACTATTAGGAGTAAGCGTACTATTTCCTTTAGCTTTCCAGATTGTTTCAGCCGTTGGTAATTTTATTTTTTCATTTCCACTTGATGCCCATCCTGTTTCAATGAAGTATTCTTTTGAAGAGTTTCTCGGATTTAAAAAAATTACTTTATTCTGGCTATCTAAAGTTTCATTATAATTTTTAAAAAAAATATCATCTATAATTCCACCTTTTAATGATATTGATCCTTTAATATTTTTGTTTTCAACTTTTATTCGATTTGTATTATTGATTACATCATTTCTTGTAACTTCTTTTTTAGTTTCTTTTTCACTTTCGTCGATTGAAGGAGAAGAAAGATTTTCATTTTGTGTTACTTCATTTTCTATATTTCTTTCTTCTACTAATGGAGGTTCAAAAAAAGTAGCCCAAAAAATTAAGACTATTGTTGATAGTATTATAGCAAATAATACATTTTTCGATTCCATCTATTTTTTTCCTTTTTTTAAATTAGGTGCTGGGTCATAACCGCTTTTCCCCCCTAATATTTTGATTGGATGACATCTTAAAATTCTTTTTATTCCTAGGTGACAACCTTTAATTGGTCCGTTAAGCTTCAAAGAGTCTAAAAAATATTCCGAGCAAGTAGGTAAAAATCTACAGCTTGACGGCAAATAAGGAGAAATAAAAAATTTATAAAATTTTATTATTAATATTAAAATATTTTTTATAAGCGTCATCATTAATTTTCCATTTTTTTTATTTTTTTAAATGCCTCATTTACCTCAACAAAAACACTATCAAATTTATCTTTATATACATTATTTTTTCCAAAAATTACATAAGTGTAGTTTAAGTCAATTAGCTGTTTTTCTTTTGAAATTTTTTGAACAGCATATTTTAATTTACGCTTTATCTTATTTCTTATTACTGCGTTTCCAATGCTTTTTTTCATTACAAAACTTATATTAAGATATTTGTTAAAGTCCTTTTTGAAAGCACCAGAATATTTATCAAAATAGATTGTAAAATATTTACTATTGAATCTTTTTTTTCCTAAAATTTTCCGGAATTTTTCACTTTGGTTTAAACTCTTAAATTTGATCATTTTAGAACTTAAATTTAGGTAGACAGCTTTTTTCTTCCTTTTGCTCTTCTTCTTGCGATAGTTTTTCGGCCACCCTTATTTTTCATTCTAGACCTAAATCCATGTCGTCTTTTTCTTACAATTCGGCTTGGTTGGTAAGTTCTTTTCATAAAATTTATTTAGTTCTTGTTAAAATTTTTTGATATTTATAGGTAATAAGTGCATATATGTACAGTTAAAAATTAATTTATGAATCAAAATTCAATAAAACTAAAACTGATTCTAGGATCAATCTATTTGACTGTGCTTTCAGTAGGCTTATATTTTTTGTTTACCTCAATAGATATTAAAGACTTAACGAGTTATGAATTTATTAGATCAAATAAAGATATAATTCTTAAATATAAAAATGAAAATTTTTTATTTTTAATGATATCTTTCTTTATATTTTCAATTATTTGGGTCCTACTTTTGGGCTTTGCTATGCCGCTTTTACTATTTTCTGGTTTTGTTTTTGGAAAATGGTGGGGAATATCAATTGCGCTTACAGCTACAACAATAGGAGCTACTTTATTATATGTACTCGTAGGTTTCTTTTTTAAGGAGACCATTAAAGAAAAATTAGCACCAAAATTTTCTAAATTAAAAGAATTTTTCATGAAAAATGATCTTTTATATTTTACAAGCTTTAGATTTATTGGTGGCGGAGGAGCTCCATATGCGGTACAAAATATTCTTCCTGTTTTATTTAATATGTCAGTTAAAAATTATTTTATTGCAACTTTTTTTGGTAGCTTTCCTTCAATGTTTGTTACAGTGGCACTTGGAAGTGGAATTGAAAGTGTGATTGATCAAAATGAAGTATTAAAAATTTCTACAGTTTTTCTTTCTCCAGAAATTTATATTCCTATAATTGCTTTTTTTGTTATTTTTATTATTGCATTTGGAATTAAAAAATTTTATCTCAAACAATAAATAGTTTATGCAGCATATACACTTAGAGCAGATAAAAAAGTTAGAATCCCCGCCAAAAATAGTTAATATTTTTTCCCCTAAAGAAATTAAAATGATGCAAGAACTTTATGAAGCTCTTCCAGAAACAGTATTTAATAAAAAACAAAAAGTTAGAAAAAAAGGCTGGATACCAAATTATAATAAAGAATTAGATAAAATATATTTAGATAAGTTAAAAGAAGTCTTAGGAGATTTTAAATTAGATACTTTAAAATCAGAATCGGGTGAAAATTTTTATGGACTTTATCATGAAAGTTTTTTACCGTTGCCTTTACATGTTGACTCTGGGTTTAATAAAGAAGATGTAATTTATAAGCAGGTAATCACTCCTTTGACTCCATATGGACAAACAGTTATTTTTAAAAATAGGTGGTATGAGGAGTCCACGTCTTTTACTATTGATAAAGAAGAATTAAAATTTAAACCAAAACCAGGCCAAAATTATAGATCTTCTAAACATTTGGGAGAAGAGTCGTTTGATAAAAAAATCTATCAAAAATATTTGACCCATATTAATATTAAAAATCTTAAAGGTCTAAAAATAGAAATGGTATATGATTGGAAAATTGGGGAAACTTGTATTATAGACCGATCTCATATTCATTGCTCTTCTTCAAATATTAAAGATAGAAAATTAGGTCTTACTACATTTACAAAAAAATGATCAACAAAATATTTACTAAAGTACTTAGATTTTTATGTAGAATTTTATCTAAAATAGTTAAGTTTTGTATTCCTGCTATTTCTAGAATTTTTATTACTTTGAGATTAAATTCAAGAATAATAAATCAACTAAATAAGCTAAGATCAGAGTCACATAAAATTAGTGATCATAGAAACTTAATTTCAAAAATATTAATTGATAAAAAGTTAGTAGCACTTGATGTTGGTGCGCAAGGAGGTTTTTTTAATGCTAACATTATACCTGAAAAATATAATAAATTTTTCACTCCTATTTTGGTTGAACCTCTTGAAAAAGAAGCTAAAAAATTAATTCAAAAAAATTATAAAGTAATTACGAAAGGCCTCTGGAGCACAAATTGCAAAAAAACATTATATATTTTAGGCAAACGCTCTGGCAGTTCATCAATGTATAAACCAAGTAAAAGTGGTTATGATTTATACAATTTTAAAAAAAAAGATTTTTCATTATTTGATATTTCAAAAGAAATTGAAATTGAATGTTCAACAATAAATGAAAGCTTGAATAAGCTAAAAATAAAACAATTAGATTTTTTAAAGATTGATACACAAGGTTCTGAGTTAGAAATTTTAAAAGGTATGGGAGAATATTTACCATTAATGATGAAGATAGAAGTTCAGGTTGTCCCCATGTATGAAGGGGTTCCACCTTGGAGCGAGCTATTAAATTATTTATATAATTTAGATTACATGACATGTGAATGGACAGAAATTGGCTCTCATTTAACGAAGTCTCCAACGGAAATGGATATGATATTTATTCCAAATTATAATACCACCAAAGGAAAAAAAATAATTTTATCTAAAGAAAATGAATTTGTTAGTTTAATGCTTATTTTGGGTCATATTAAATTACTACAAATTATCTCTGAAACATTAAATTTTTCAAATAATTTTGAAATACAAAAACTTAACGATAAGTTTTTTTATTAGATAATTCAATTTAGTTGATTGAAAAAAATATATAATTTATATTTTATTTATGGCAATTTACGATTGTTTTCAGTTTTTTGATGAAGAGCATATTTTAGATTTAAGATTAAATATATTAGAAAAGTTTGTTGATTATTTTGTTATAGTAGAGTCAACAAGCGATCATCAAGGAAGACCAAAAAAACTGAATTTTAATTCAGATAATTTTAAAAAATTTAATAATAAAATTATTTATATAGTAGTTGATGATACAGATGAGATGTTAAAGAAATCTCATTCTTGGGGAGAATCTTTGGTAGAGCAACATCAGAGAAATTCTATCATGAGAGGTTTAAACAAATCCCATGATGACGACTTAATCATTTTATCAGATGTTGATGAAATACCAGATTTAAATAAGTTAAATATTTTTGATAAAAAAAATAAATATGCAGTTTTTTCACAAAGAATGTTTAGTTATAAACTAAATTTATTAAACGAAACAGAAGACAACTGGCATGGATCAAAATTATGTTTAAAAAAAAATTTTAAATCTCCTCAATGGCTTAGAAACCTAAAGTTTAAAAAATATCCCTTTTGGAGATTAGATAAACTTAGAAATCTTCAAATTATTAAAAATGGAGGATGGCATTTTAGTTATTTGCAAACACCTTCAAATATATCAAAAAAAATAAAATCGTTTTCACATGGTGAGTTCAATAATCCTAAATATCAAGACCAAAAAACTATTGAAGAAAAAATTAAAATGGAAAAAGATATATTTGATAGAAATATAAGTTATAAAAAAGTAAAATTAGACGATTCTTTTCCAAAATATATTATTGATAATAGAGAAAAATTTAAAGATTGGATAATTTGATTTTCTTTAAGTTGATATGGTGATGTATTTACAATTTGTTGAATTTTTAGCTAAAAGAACTTATTAGTTGAATTATCTATCTACGCGTTAAATTAGAATTATCAAATATTCAGTTTCCAATTAAGCAAAAAATTGCCATATTATTTATGTAACTTGACAATGTGGCAAACAACAAAGTAAAAGTTAATATCAATAGATGGTAAATTTATGGGCATACATTACGATTATAAATCAAAAAGAGGTGAGAGAGCTATGTTAAAGGAAGCTAAAAGAAAAGCTAGGTTAGCTCAAAAAAAGGCTAAGAGAATGCTCTCTGCTGAGATTGAAGAAAAAGAGGAAATTAAAACACACGATATTAAAAAAACAATAACATTAGATGATTTAACAAATCCAAATCAAAAATAAGATGAATGCAAATAAATTTAAAAAAAGAAGAAAAAAATCGAAGAATCCAAAAAGCTTTAAAAAATAATCTTAAAAAAAGAAAAATATTTCAAGATAATATCAATAAAAAAATTAAAAAAAAATGAGCGTTTTATCAGATCGTTGGATTAAGAAAATGGCTCTGGAAAAAGAAATGATCCAACCTTTTGTTTCTAAACAAGAGGGAGAAAAAGTTATTTCATATGGCTTATCTTCATTTGGTTACGATGCTAGAGTTTCTGATGAATTTAAAATTTTTACTGACGTGGACTCAGCAGTAGTTGATCCAAAAAATTTTAAAAGTAATAGTTTTGTTTCAAGAAAAGTAAAAGAATGCATCATTCCCCCAAACTCTTTTGTATTAGCGAGCACAATAGAGTATTTTAAAATACCAAAAGATGTATTGGTTATATGTTTAGGAAAATCTACTTACGCAAGATGTGGAATTATTGTTAACGTTACTCCATTAGAACCAGGATGGGAAGGACACGTTACGCTTGAGTTTTCTAATACCACACCTTTACCTGCAAAGATTTATGCAAATGAAGGAGCTGCGCAGTTTGTTTTTTTGAAAGGTAATGAAGAACCATTAGTAACTTATGAAAAAAGAAATGGAAAATACATGAAACAAAGTGGTGTTACTTTACCGAAAGTATAATTTTAAAGCTAATGGAAAAACTGGAAATTATAGGTGGCAAAAAACTATCTGGTACAGTTGTAATTTCAGGATCAAAAAATGCAACACTTCCTATATTAGCTTCAACGATCTTAACAAATAAAAAAATAACTATTAGAAATGTACCCATAGTTAAAGATGTAGAAACTATGGTTGAGCTTTTAAAAACTTTAGGGTCGACAATAAAGTTTGAAAAAAAAAAAAATTTAATTGAAATTTCCAACAAAAAATCACTAAAAACTTTCGCCCCATACCATTTATTAAAAACAATGCGTGCTGGTGTATTAGTCCTTGGTCCCTTACTAGCGAAATATAGAATGGCCAAAGTTTCATTGCCAGGAGGTTGTGCTATAGGTTCTAGACCAGTCGACTTACATTTAGAAGCGCTTAAAAAAATGGGTGCAAAAATTAAAATAAAAGATGGTTATATTATTGCTTCAGCAAAAAAAGGATTAAAAGGTTGTTCAATTAAATTCCCAAAAATATCTGTAGGAGCTACAGAAAATATTTTGATTGCTGCTTGTTTTGCTCAAGGTGAAACTAAGCTAAGAAATTGTGCATTAGAACCTGAAATAGAAGATTTAATTAATTTTTTAAAAAAACTTGGATGTAAAATAAAAAAAATTGGAAAAAGAAGAATAAATATTGTAGGAGTAAAAAAATTAGAGACAGCAGTACACAAAGTTATTTTTGATAGAATCGAAACTGGAACTTATATTATTGCGGCAGCGCTTACTAAGGGTCGTTTAAAAATAAAAAATATTGATACTAAAATTATATCAAATGAAATTGCTTTACTAACTAAAATGGGCGTTGACATAATAAAGAAAAAAAAATACATAATAGCAAGTAGAAAGAAAAAACTTAAAAGTGCTAACATTATTACTAAACCTTATCCAGATTTTCCAACAGATCTTCAAGCGCAAATTATGGTTTTGATGACAAAGGCAAATGGAATTTCATCAATTAAAGAAAACATTTTTGAAAATCGTTTTATGCATGTTTCTGAATTAAGAAGAATGGGAGCACGTATCGAAACAAAAGGTAATAAAGCTAAAATTTTTGGTAAAAGTAAATTAAACGGAGCTGAATTAATGGCGACTGATTTAAGAGCATCAGTATGTTTAGTTTTAGCTGGACTTGTTCCATCAAATAAAACAGTTGTAAATAGAATTTATCATTTAGACAGGGGATATGAAAAAATTGAAAAAAAATTATCAATATGTGGAGCCAAAATAAGAAGATTAAAATAAACTATATATAAAAAAATATAATACAAATTATATTTACAAAAAATAATTTGATTGTTGATTTATTTATTAATATTAAATAAAACTACAATAAAAATAGGAGCTATTATTGACCAAACAAGATTTCTTGGAGTTCAAAGGTAAGGTGACTGAACTGTTGCCCAATGCAATGTTTAGAGTTAAACTTGAAAATAATCATGAAGTTCTAGCTCATACTGCTGGAAAGTTAAGAAAAAATAGAATAAGAGTTTTGACAGGAGATAATGTTTTGGTTGAAGTTACTCCGTACGATCTAACAAAAGGAAGAATTATTTATAGGTTTTAGTTTGGCCAGGTAGCTCAGATGGTAGAGCAGAGCCCTGAAAAGGCTTGTGTCGGCGGTTCGATTCCGTCCCTGGCCACCACCTATAGGGTTATATTTGAACTTGACATATCTGTTCTAAATCTATTAAAGAAGCAATGTTGTGGATTTATCCACAATTAATTAATAAATAAATAAGGAACGTTAAAATGAGTCTTAAAGGTAAAGTAAAGTGGTTCAATGGAAAAAAAGGTTACGGTTTCATTGAGCGTGAAGATAAAGAAAAAGATGTGTTTGTTCATCATACAGCAGTTAGAG
>MDSV01215127.1_pt1 | contig 20298 bp, 17 predicted proteins | sample 810851 | NCBI WGS metagenome assembly MDSV01 (sample SAMN05326640, study PRJNA326480) | marine metagenome | isolation source: seawater | place: Atlantic Ocean: North East | collected 2012 | reverse complement strand
GGAATTAAGCCATGTTGTATAGCAAGAGATTTAATTCCTAATTTTTTTGAAACTATTTCAAATACTTTTGCATATGTGCCAGTTTCATACACTTGAATGATAGCTTTAGGTTTAATTTTTTGTAGATAATCTTGTAATAAGTCAATTAGATGAATATAAGTAGGAAGATTAGGTTCTAAGAATAAATCTTCAAAATCTTGTTTCAAATGCTCTGTTAAAGAAATATTTTGGAAGGATAGAAGTTCTTTTTCACCATTTTCTAATAATTTTTCAACTGAATTTTTTAAGGAAGAAATAATGTTTTTTGTTACCTCAGATTTAGATTTTTGTAAGAGGAATTCAATTGGAATCCAATTAACATCAGTGTTTAATCTTTCTTCAAGTATGTTTGTAGAGCCTTTTAATGTATAATCTAAATCAAAACATAATGTAGGTATGTCATTTTTTATTGCAGCATCTAAAAATGGTTTAATAAAAAATTCTTCTTTTTTTGGTTGCTTTAAAACAAAATCATATGTTTCTCTACGATAAATATCGGGGGATGTAAAAATGATGGGATTATTTAATTTCCCACTAAAAGAAGATAATCTTTCAAAGATATTATTTCTTTTATTGATTTTTTCTTTTGTAAAATTTTCATAGACAGATTTTTTTGCTAATTTTTTAATTTTATTTTTTATACGGTATAAAAAATATTCATGAGATATATTTAATTTAATATTTTTTTGTTTTGCGATTTGTTTTACTAGTTCAATTTTGTCAAATGCACCTTTTAGTTGTATTAAATGAATAGAATGTTCGTCAAGAAATGATGAAAGTCTTTTGATAAATAGTACTGCTTCATTGTATTTTGGGTGTAAGATAGGAGCAGCAAACCACCAATATGAAATATCATCAACTGCAAACCATTCCATTATAGTTTTATTAGAAATCATATGACTAGGAAAATTTACAAACTCCACACCATGTCTAAAATTTCCGTAAGATTCTAGATCATCTAAATCAATTTCAATAATATTATTTTTAGGTATTTTGTTAGTTTTTTTGTTAGAAATTATTGCAATGGTCATGATTTACCAATTATTTCAATTAATTATGATTCAATTTTCTTTAAACATAGATTAAAGAAATGAGACAAAGTTTCATCTTCAAGCATTTCTAAAAGAGTATCAATAGTATGATGTTTAACATCATTCATCGTTCCAATAATTGGTAAATCTATGTCTCTTGGCACATAGTATTTTGCCTCATAACCATAATCTTGGAATTCTTTTAAGAATTTTTTAGTTCCTTCCTTACCCAATAACGTTACATGGACTTCAATTTGAAACATGGGTTTTGAATTTTTTATAATATTGTTCATACCTTTTATAATATGATGTTCATATCCCTCAACATCCATTCTAACAAAATCAACATGTTCTATGTTTAGTTCATCCAGAAATGTATCCATTCGTTTAGCTGGCACTTTTATTAATTCGCCAGGAAGATCAGTAGTTTCTCCATCAGGAATTGTAAACGAACCATTGGATTCTTGATATACTAGGAAATTTACTTCTCCGTCTACATCACCTGCAGCAAAATTATAGGCATCAACATTTTTTGCGTCTTGAATGCTCAAGTTTTTCTTTAAGTGCTTAAAATTTACTGGAGATGGTTCTATTGCAATTACTTTTCCATCATTTCCGACAATATTAGATTCTAAGAGAGTGTAATATCCTATATTACCACCAACATCTAAACATGTCATACCTTTTTTCAGTTCTTTTGAAAGAAGTTTTGTTGTAAGTGGTTCATGGGTTTGAAACATAATTAATTCTGAGGATATCCCTAGATCTCCAGGAATAACTTCAAGTTTGTATTGATTTACATCAACAATAAATTGATTAGAATTTTTTTGTTTTATCTTTTTTGTAGCTACAACTCCATAATGTACAAGTACTCGAATAGCTTTTACAATACCATAATTTTTTTTATATTGTTTAACATTCCACATAACATGAGAAATTTTTCCAGACTTACGAGTTGACAACCTATTTTTAAATTAAGAATTTCGTAATATAAAACAAGTTGCATTATCTAAAATATATAGAATGTGTAGACAAATTTTTTTCTCATGTATTTTCATATTAATTATCTAGACTAGAAAGAAGGGTTTTAATTTAATAATTAATTACAATCCATAAATGTTAATCATATCGCAAAATGCTTCAAATTACGGAATTCCTTTTCCAGATGAAACTGTTTATAGAATTAATCTTGCATGGGTGAACAGTATTGAAGAATTAGAAAAATTACTAGAAAAACATCAAAATCAACAAATCTTTCTAGATTTACCAAAGGGAAGAGTTAAACCTCCAAACAACAGATATAATTTAGAAGATCTATTTTCAATTCTTAACACAAATAAAAATATTAAATATTTTGCAGTTTCTAATGTTAATTCATCTGAAGATCTTAACATATACATCAAAGTTATTCCAAACGAAATTAATATTGTACCAAAAATTGAAAGTCCTACTGCAGTTTTAAACATTAAAAATATAGTTGATGCAATTCCAGGTGATAAAAAAACTATAATGTTAGATCATGATGATCTATATTCCAATTTAATTAAGAATGAAGAGTCATCATCAAAATTTACAGAATACATTACAACACTCAAAGAATTTTGTGATAAAAACGATGTTATATTACTTCGTACAATTGGTGTAATTTTTAGTGATGAAGAAAAACGTACAACTCAGTATGTTAAATAAATCAATTAAAAAAATTATTATTTATCCCAATCAAACTTCTTCCCGATTAAAGAATAAAATTCTTCATTGAATGGTTTACAATAATCTAATAATTTTTCTCTAGTTTTAGGATCCATATCCATTGATAATCGTTGTTTAGAAAATTTTTTGTATTCTGGTAATTTCCATTTTGGTAAATCTAGAAATTCTATAGCCTGATTGTAAACTTTTTCAGGATCACGTAAAAATTCTCCATTTTCTAAAACAAGGATTTGTTTCATTGAAAAATACTTTAACCAATTTTTAAGAGGTATTGCATACAATCCTTTTGTGATATACCCCAGACTATGAAAAATTGGGCTATAATATTTTTCATTTTTTTCCATTTTTTCTTGTTCTCCTTCTATTCTTGATTTCTCTTGTTCGATAGATTCTTCGAAAGAAAGTTTTTCTGAACCATTTTTCATTTTTCTAATATAGTGAGAGAATGCTCTATCAACAGGATTTCTTACAAGTAAAATTAATTTCATGTTTGGATCTAAATCATGTATTCGTTTTGGGGCATGAGGATTTTCAATGTACGCTCCTGAAGCTTCACCAGTAAGGAATTTTTTATTTTTAAGTGTAGTAAAAACAAATTTTTGCCATTTGGAAGGATAATTCATTCTATACCAGCTGATGCCTCTTTCATAATACATGTCAAAAAAACGAGTTTCTTTCACCGCGCATGGTTCAATATTGGGATGTCGGGATAGATATTGATATAATGATGTAGTTCCAGATCTTGAAACACCAAATATAATAAAATTAGGTAACGCATGAAATGGACCTGCCAGATTACAGTATGAACGATATAATGATCTAGCAATTGGATAAATTGATGAATTAGAATTCACTTTATCTTTTAGTTGATTTTTAAATTGTGTTTCACTCATAATTCCCAACCAAAATTTCTACCTAATAGTTGATACAACTGTTCATTATACGGTCTAAAGTGTTTGCTTAATTTTTCTCTAGTTTTTGGATCAATAGAAGAATATTTTCGCATTCTATGTGCTTCAAATGAATTAAGATCATGTTTTGGTAAACCTAAAAAGGATAATACTTCTCGATAGATTTTAGACGGATCTGAATAAAGATCTTCACTCTTCAAAATAAGAAATTGTTCTTTTGGAAAATACTTGTACCACCTTTTAAGTTGGTCTAGATATATCCCTCGCGTTAAGTAAGATTTTCTATAAAAATAAACACTGTAAAATGTTTCATCATTTTCCATTTTTTTCATGTCATTACTAATTCTATTTTCTTCCTGTTCTATCGCTTTTTCAAATGAAAGATCCTCATTGCCTGTGTTATATTCCATTTGATAATGGGAGTAAGCTCTATCTATAGGATTACGTAATAATACTATCAATTTTACTTTAGGTAAAAGTTGATGTACTCTTTTAGGCGCATGTGGATAATGAAGATATCTTGGAGTTGCCTCACCAGTAAGACATAATGTATTTTGTTTTTTTTGTAATTTTGCTTTTGAAATTTTACTTGGAAAAAATGATTTATACCAATTAACACCATTACTATATTTTTTATCAAAAAAATAAACTTCCTTACCCACACCAGGTATAATTGATGGATGTTGCATAAGATATTCATATAATGATGTAGTGCCGGATCTTGCAGCCCCAATTATTAGAAAATCGGGCAGTATATGAGAGGAACCGGTGGTAGTATAGACTACACGGTTTAATTTTTTTGCAACAGATAGAAGTGAAGGATGATTTCTCAGCCAGTTTCCAAGTTTAATTCTATTTGAAGTAGTCATCATTCATCACCATTTCTCAAATTAGAATGTCTATTATCCATTTTAAAATCTGTCTGAGATAGATTATTGTTAATTTCTTTTTTAGTATTTTTTTCAAATTGAGAGAGAATTTGCTCCATTTCAATTATTTTTTCTGTACATGATGATGCTAAATTGTTAACTTCCAAGGGGTCTTTCCTTAAATCATAAAGTCCTACATTTGTAGATGGATCATGTCTAGCACGAAAATATTTGAATCCATTATATCTTACTCCAATTAGGTTGATATCACTTGAACTTTTTGTGGTAAGCCAATTAGTAATAATTTGCATAAAAGCTGGTTTCTCTTCAATAAATTTACCACTAACAATTGGCATTACACTAGAACCATCAATTTCCATCTCAGATTTTTCCTCTATTATATCAAAAATTGATGGAAATATATCAACAGATCTTATTTGTTGATTAATAATTTTTGATGGTAAGTCTAATCCAAAAAATAACAAAGGTATTCTAAATCGATCATCAAATAGATTAAAACCAGGGTTTATCAAATTACTTTGAATACGTTTTTGAAATGGATCTAATTCTGATAAATTTTGTAATGCAGCAGATTGTTTTTGCTTTTTTGTATTGATTTTTTTGTTGATATAAATTCCACGTAGTTTTTTAGATACTGATTTTGATAAAAATTTCTTAGCAACATTTGCAAATGGTTGTAAGTTATTCTGATTAAAACTAGCCTTAATCTCTTCTTGTTTAAGAGTATAAATTCCCCTATCTGTAGAATGATCTGCAGTAATAACAGATAAGGTATTTTTTTGGTCAATTTTTTCAAAAATTTTACCAAGCCAAGGATCCATTGAAGATATTTTTCTTTCATATCTGTTAAATCCATATTTTTTTTGGTCAAACTGTTTAGGAAGATTTTTTGCAGTACCATGAATATCAAGTAAATGTATGAAAAAGAACCATGGAGATTTTAGTTCATCAATTATGTTTATGATTTGTTGACCTATGCCATCATTAAGTCCACCATGAAATTGTAGAGATTTTTTAAAGTCCGTAGTTAATTTTGCATAATTAAAATATTCAGGAGTAAGTGCAATAGTATTATATCCTAATTCATTTAGTCGATTAATAAAATTTGGTTCACCATGACTCATAACATGATTTTTCTTACCTCGAACAATCACCTTATGAGGCCATTTTGATGTAAGTACACTAGCAATTGCAGAAGTTGATGCAGGACTAGAATTTATTGTTTGAGTAAAGTAAACGCCTTTTTTAATTAACAAATCCAAATTTGGCGTAAGTGATGTTTTATCTTTTCCATAGAATTTATCAGCTCGAAAAGAATCGATCAATAAAAAAAAGATATTTGGTTTCTTTGTTTTTTCCATTTTATTTTATCACTTGGTTTCCCGCTTATTTTTTTTTCCTCTAATTTCTGAAAAAATTGCATGATACAACTTCTTAGTTTTCTTATCAGTTAGATATGTTAAACCAAAGTAAGCAAAAATTCCTAAAAGTAGAAATGGAATTAAGCTTGGTAAAAATTGGAAAATACTTTGTTCATAAACTAGGAATTTTTCCATGAGGAAGTATACTGAAGTAAATACACCTGTACTGATTAACAAATATTTCATGATTGCAGTAAGATCAAACGAAAGTGGGAAGTTCTTTCTGACTAAATAATAATAATAGATGGTAAATGGGATCTCAACAATGAAGAGTATGATTGCCCAATAAGTAACTAGATCTATTTGAGAGGCATCTGATTGTACTAAAAGGAAAAGACCTACAGCTAAAATCCCGAGATAGACACCACGACGAATTAATCGTATGGAGGGCAAATAGAAAAGTTTACTTTTTAGATAATCTTTTTGTGTAGATTCTTTTTTGTCTACTTCTTCTATTCCTTGTAATGCCTGTGTAAATGAGCTCCCCAGTATTTTTAAAAATGAACGTATTGCAATAAATACTACAACTATTGCTGCTATATCGTAAATTGGATTCAGTGCAAACAATATTGGTTTGGCAAAAGCAATTGAAATTGCCATAAATAAAAATGCAAAATAAAATAATCTTATTAAGTTTGATTGTAAAAATTCCTTTCTTCCACCACTTAATAATTTTGGATAAACAGCTCTTGTTATTTGACTAGAATGACGTACAGCTGTACCAACTGTAGTAGCAGTCACCCAATAAGATAATCCTACTACAGAACCAGTAATTAATGAAAAAATTAGTACATCTAAAACTACCAAATTAGGAAATTTGATGTATGAGGGAAGCCAAGCTCTAGTTAACCAATTTTTTAGAAATTGTCTGTTAAAATTATTTTGTAGTTTTTTTCTTGATAGGATTCCTAAAGCCAATATGCTTGGAATATAAGCTACAATCAGGGATAAAATTGCCCCAGATACTCCTAACTCCATAATATATACAAAAATGAATACTGCTGGAATCTTTGCACAATCAAAAATTAGCATACCATAGCTTTTGACATGTGGTTTCCAAGCTAAAGCTATTGAAGATAATGTCCTATTCAAAAAGGAGAAAGGAATCATTAATGCTGCAAAAAATAAGATGTCGATATCAGTTCCTGTCGGTTTGCTCACAACAAATGCTATTAAAAGAAAAGCTAATGCACCCACAATTGAAAAAATACCACTACTGACAACTGCAGTTTTTCCTGAATTGGTATCTCGTGCGATTTCTCTTGTTGCCCAATAAGAAATCATTGGCTCGAGAATTACCACATATGTAATTAAACCACCAATAAGACTCCATGTCCCTAATTCTTCTTGAGTAAGACTTCGGGTAACAATTAGAATAAAGACTAACCCAGTTACTACTGTAGAAAGTCCAATGACTAATCCTATCAAACCAGAATATGTAACTCGAATATTTGACATTACAGATCACCTAATTTTTTTTTATGGCAGATAATACATCAAGTGATTCACCACGGGAATCAGAAGAAATTATTTCATATCCTAATTTATCCAATAATTTTATGACTTCTTCTTTAGGAGAATTAAGTAATGGATGTGCTTCAACAATAATCAATCTAGGGCTAATTTGTAAATTTTGTAAAATTGGAATTTCAGCACCTTCACAATCCATTACTAAAACATCACATTCAGAGAAATCTCTGGTTGGAATAAGTGGAGGATCTCCCAAATCACCTAATAGATAAACAGGTTTCTCAATAATCGCATGATAAATTTTCACACGGTCATCGACTTTGTTTAGATTTATTGTTTCCTTAGTACGTGCAAAAGAATTTCTGTTCGCCTCATAAGCAATAACACTGCCAGTTTTACCAACTTGATGAGCAACAACAACAGTTGATGCACCACTTCCACCACCAATTAGAAGAACTTTTTCTCCATTTTTTACATAATTCCTAATTGCAGAAATTAATTCATCTTCATGTTTTGGAAAAATATCTTCTTTTGAATAAAAACTTGCACCGCGAACTGCTATTCCATTAAAAACTGCAATTTTTCTAGATGGAACATGAAAACAACGCGCCAAAAATGTGAAAGATATGGCCTCAACTAACCCAGAAAAACCTTTTTCAGAATACAATCTTTTGATTTTTTTATTTAATGAAGCCATTTTCACATATTCCTCTTTTCAGTATTATTGGTTTTATTGCCTTGATATTTAGATATAATTCTTTTAGGATCTTTAAGACCTGTAGAAAGATAAAATTTTTTTTGGTCAATTATTTTTGTATATGAAAAAAAGTTAATTTTTTTACCTCCAAATTTCTCTGCGTAAAAGTAAATCCCTTTTTCTTTTTTTGTTTTTGGATATGGATCTACTCCTGCAAAATCAAATGTATTATACTTCATTTTTTGTGCCCATTTTATGGTATTCCAAGTAAGAAATGTTCCAACAAGATCATAATCAGGAGAATTTGCCAAAGCATGTTGAATCATATTTCCATTAAAAAATAATACAAGTATTGTACCTTCAATTTCATCTTTATTTTTAGCCAAAATTAATTCTTCAAATCCATTATTTTTCATCATCTTCCAATGTTTTTTCCAAAATTTTAGATTCCTAAATGGTTTTTCACCTTCTCGTATTTTTGCTTCAGATTTTAAATCTTGAAATTTTTCCATTGCTGTAACATCATCTGCAATATGAAATTCAAAATCTTCTTTTTCAGATTTTCGAATATAATATCTCGTATCTTTTTTAAGTGAATTGTATAACTCATCAAGATTTTGATTAAGATCAATAACGAAAGTTAAACGTGGTTCAGGAACATAACCATATTTTTCAAAAATCGAAGAGGGGAATTGAGTCATAAAAGGAGATGAAATTCCTCTAATGTTTACGACTTTGTGTTTTTTAGCAATTTTATCAACTGATGATAAAATAATTGAAAGAATTTCATTTTGATTTTCTTTATCATGAATTATTGGTCCATGATACCACCAAAGTGAAGTTGCTAGTTCTAATAAATTTCCAATTTTTTTAGATATAGTGTTCGCACCTTCCCATAACATTTTTTTATGAATTAAACATGCTAATTGACCAACTACATTACCATCATTATTAGTTATTGTGATAAAAATTGGTTTAGAATCAAAAGCTTCATGATATAATTTTTGCCAATTATAGCTTTGATATATTGTAGAGCTTGAACTTTTACATAAATTTTCATTCCATTCATTCTCATTTATTGTTGAAGAAATATTGACGTTGAAAGTCATATGAAATATCTAAAAATGATCGCGTATCATAAGTATATGAATTAATTTATAGACTAATTTGACAATGTGTGTTTTAGAGGCTAATGTGTTTGTCCCATTTTTAATACTTTTTCAGGGGATACTATTGGTGAAAAATGTTCCACTAAATGAGAATTAATTTGTGAATTTTCAAAGAAGTAATTTGTTAATGCATATCTAATACCATTCTTTAGTGGAATGCCTCTGTGAATTGTTGATGTATCAACTAAAACAAGTGTACCAGCTTTTCCAGTAAGAGTTTTCAATCTTTCAGGTTCATCTTTAAGAATTTTTTTAACAGTCTCTTGATTAAATGTACACTGCATTGATTCTAAATTTGCAGATTTGGAATCAGATGAAATTTTCTTTGCGTCATGTGATGCTAATACAACTTGGAATGGACCATTCTCCTCATCCACATCTGTCAAGTACAACAATGATTTGAATTGGCGGAAATAACTATCTCTATGCCATGAACCTCCTGAACCATATTCATGTCCCGTAGCTGCAATTTTACCAGCCAAAGTGAAACCATTAGTAGTAGGGACTGCATTATATGCATTAGCGAGTTTATTTAATAATTCATTATTTGCAAATTTCATAATATTTTCTGAAAGTTCTTCAGCTCCAAAAATTCTTGAATCAGCATAATCTGATGAATGTACAAATTCTTTTTTATTTTCAAACATCCAGTCCATATCTTTAACACAAGATTCACAAGAGTTTTTATCAAAAAAATCAGAAATTACCACATAACCATTTTGTCGAATTTCAAATAGTAATTTTTGCTCTTTCTGGTTAAGAAGTGAAAAATCTTGTTTATGATTACGCTCAAAATTTGCAGTATGAACAGCAGTATATGCCTTAGGTGATTTGGTTAATATTTTCTTAGCAATTTTTCTAAACAATAATCCTACACATATACTTTAATTATTAAATTCTTGGTTTGCATAAATAAAAAATATGTAGACCAGATTAATGAAATAGTTTTTTAGTTTTAATTTTTAATATGGCTCTTGAACAAATTTTCATTTCTATTGTAATTTTACTTGCCGGTGCAAGGATTTTGGGTGAACTTTTTAGAAGAATGAAACAACCTGCATTAGGAGGGGAATTACTTGCAGGAATAATTCTCGGTCCAACTATATTTGGTTTTGTTTTACCTACTGAAGATCTTGAATTAATTTCATCCATAGCAATATTTTTTGTGATGCTTTTCATTGGACTTGAAATGGATTTAAGAGAAATAAAAAAAGCAGGAAAATCAGCATTCATAATTTCTATTATTTCTCTAATAATTCCATTTGTTTTAGGTTATCAAATATCAATATGGTTTGGATTAGAATTTATTCAATCACTGTTTATTGGATTACTTCTATCTGTAACTTCTGTACCAGTTAGTGCGATAATTTTACTTGAACTAGGAATATTAAAAACTAAAATTGGTACAACAGTAATCTCTGTTGCAGTAATTGATGATATAATTTCTTTAGTAATTTTAGCAATAATTTTACAATTACATGTAACTGATGGTTCTTTATCAAATTTTACAGAAATTGGTTTCTCAATTTCTCAAATTGTTTTATATTTAGCAGGAATTGTATTTCTTGCATTTGCAATATACAAAATTAATCGTTGGTTTCCTCACAGACTTGAAAATTTTTTTGCTAAAGCCAAAACTAAAGAAGCTATTTTTGGAATTCTAATTGTAGTTGCAATAACACTGTCTATTACTGCTGATTTTGCGGGTTTACATTTTATTATTGGAACATTTTTTGCAGGATTAATTTTTAGTGAAAAAATTCTGGGTAAAAAAGAATCTAATAAAACATATGGAATTATGTCAGGGATAACATTTGGCTTCTTTGCTCCTTTATTTTTTGCAATAATAGGAATGAAATTTAGTGGTCAATCTTTGGAGCATGCAATTATTTTACTAATTATATTAATAGTAGCTGGAATTTTGAGTAAAACCTTAGGAGGATTTATCGGTACTCGCATTTGTAAATTCCCAAAAAAACAGGGTTTAGCTATAGCAACTTTGTTAAATGGTCGAGGTACTGTGGGCTTGGCAATTACTGCATTAGCATATTCTACTGGAATCTTAGACATCACATTATTTTCAGTTTGTGTTGCAATATGCTTCATTACTACAGTAATTACCCCCTTAATTGCAAAACCTGTTTTACACAAAACAGTAAATTTAACAGATCCCAAATAATTTGTATGTGAGAGTGAGTAATATTGAGATTATGTATTTTTCCAAATGATCCTCTTCAGGCATATTTTGATAAAGGAGAAATTAAAGAAAGATATTATAATCCAGAGAATATTTTTGACGAAATTCATTTTATTACATTGACTGATAATGATGTTGATGTAGACAAAATTCAAACAATTGGTGGAACAGCAAAAATTATCATTCATTCTGTAGGAAAAATAAATATCAAAAATAGGAAAAAATATCAAAAAGATATAGTAGAATTATGTAAAAAAATTAACCCAGATATCATACGTGCATTTAACCCATTAATTGAAGGATGGTTAGCAGCAAACTGTGCAAAAGAATTGGAAAAACCATTTTTTGTTTCGTTACACACTCAATATGATCATAATAGGAAATTAGCTAAAAGTAATTTAAAAAAATATTTAGCATTAAAATATACTGAAAAATTTATTGAACCTTTTGTTTTAAATTCAGCTGATAAAATTATTGTAGTATATAGGATAATACAATCATACGTAACAAAACATTCTTCAAAAGAATCTCAAGTATTACATAATAAAGTTGATTGTAATAGATTTTTTTCTGCTAAAGTTATTGAAAAATTATCTCAACCAATGATTTTATCAGTAGGTAATCTCATATCTGTAAAAAATCATAAAATTCTTATAAAATCTATGAAAGAAATTAATGCTCATTTATTAATAATTGGTAATGGAGAATTATTTGAAGAATTAAATCAATTAATTATTGAATGCGGAGTACAAAATAAAGTAACTATTAAAAAATCAGTGCCAAATAATCAGATTCAAGATTATTACAAATCAGCAAAAATTTTTGCACTTGCATATAATACAGAAGTAGAAAGTTTACCAATACCAGTCATTGAAGCTATGGCTGCAGGATTACCTGTAGTAATTCCATTTCCAAAAGAAGGTTTTTCTGAAGGATTAGAAAAAACAGCAATTTTTAGTAAAAATAATGAAAAATCATTTGCAGAAAATATTCAAAAATTATTAAATAATGAAGAATTGAGAGAGAAATTTTCCATTCTATCAGTAGATAAAGCAAAAGAATTTGATGCCCAAAAAATTGAAAAGAGAGAAGCAGAAATTTATTTAGAGTTATTAAAAAAGGTACAAAAATGATTACGATGTATTCCCAAAATACAAATAGTTCATTAATAAATTGGAGTAAGTAAAATTATGTCACTTCAAGAAACTGTAAAAGCTATTAATAAAAAATTAATATCAATTGAAATTTTTGGGTTAGGTTATGTAGGATTTCCTTTAACAGTTCGTTTGGCATCTGCAGGTTTCCAAGTAACTGGAATTGATGTTAATCAAGAACGAATTCAAAGATTAGAAAATAACAAACTAATGGATTCAGAAATACATTTAGAAAAAGAATACATTGATTGTAGACAAAAAAATAATATTAAATTAGAATCAAAACCATCCAATTCAACAATTCCTAAAGTTGGAATAATATGTGTACCAACTCCAATTCCAACTAAAAATATTAGTTCAGATATATTTGTCAAATCAGCTGTAGAATCATTCCTTAATTGTTCAAAACCAGGTGATGTAATAATATTAGAAAGCAGTATAGAAGTAGGTACAACTGAAATTATTAGCAATATTATTAAAAATAGAGGATTTGAAGTTGGAAAGAATTTTGGTGTATGCTTTTGTCCAGAAAGAATTGATCCATCTAACAAAGAATGGGGTATAGAAAATATTCCTAGAGTAATTTACTGCTCAGATAACTCAAGTTTTGACATTGCTAAGGGAATTTATCTTCATGTTAATGGTGGAAATTTATTAAAAGTTAATTCTCCTAAAATTGCAGAGATTGTAAAATCATTTGAAAATGCCTTTAGATTAGTAAATATCACATTAGTAAATGAACTTGCCATACTATGTGATAAATTAGATGTTAATGTCAAAGAAATTATTGATGCAGCAGCAACCAAACCATTTGGTTTTTTGCCTCATTATCCAGGTGCAGGAGCTGGTGGACATTGTATACCTAAAGATCCAAGATTTTTACTGGAATCCGCAAAAAAATTAGGAATAAGATTTGATACAATTGAACATGCATTAAAAATTAATGAACAAATGCCAAAATACATCACTAACTCCATTGAAGAGGAACTTCAAAATCAAGGATTAAAGAAAAATGTATTGGTATGTGGATTATCATATAAAGCAAATGTAGAAGATATGAGAGATTCTCCAAGTTTTAAAATCATTCAAGAATTGAAAAAGAAAAATTTTGAAATTTTTGGATATGATCCATTTTTTAATTCAGATTTAATTGAAAAATATTTAATTGAAAATCATATTTTAGAATTAAATTTTACAAAGTTAGATAATTTAGATGATAAAACTATTAAAGAAATTAGTTGTATGTGTATAGTTCAACACCATGATGAAAATAAATTAAGAATTAAAGAAATTTATGATAAATCATTAATTCCATTCATCTATGATTGTCAAAGTAAATTAGTAAAAAATTTACAATCAAATTCTCATTTAGAGTTTCTAGGAAATTAGTAAAGTAATTCAGTTTCTTTTTCAAAATCTATTTTTGAAAAATTTTCTATCCAAAATAATGCCTGTAAAGAAAACATTGTAGCCCAAGAATTAACTTTCAGAGTTTTTTTCCACCCAAAGATAGATTTTCCAAATTCTTCATAAAATCCTCCATTTACAGATTTATGTATATTTTGTGCCTGTAAAGTAAGCAAAAACGATTGTAATTTTTCAATTGTTTGATCAATATTTTTTTGTTCCAGTTTTGCTATTAGAATTTTTAATCTAATTAATTGAGCAACAGGGTAACTAGATTTGGAATGATGTCTTGAATTAAACCATAAATCAACACTACCGTCAGATTGAATTTGTTTTTCACACCAATCAATAGCTTTTTTACAACTGTTTAGATAATTTTCATCTTTTGTAACATTATACGTATGGATTAAACCTTCTAATGCATACAATAAAGTATGAAGATTAACCACCTTCTTATTTTTATGAAGTAAAATACTACCGTCAGATTGTTGAAAATAAATTATTGAATTTGCAATTATTTTTGCAGCATTTAATGAAGTTTTATCATTTGTAATTTTATAAAGTTGTAATAAAGGAATTGTTAATTTAATATGTAAACATCCAGGTTTTTTATACCAAACTTTATCATCAATTTCAAATTTATTAGATTCTAGATTTTTTACGGGTTTAATCATTCCATCAGATTCAATAGTATCAGATAAAATCCAATTGTTCAATTTTTGTGCATATTCAAGAAATTTATTATCTTTTGAAATTGCATAACAATCCAATAATCCTTTTGAACAAATTGCAGTATCAAAAGAGTAAACATATTTTTTAGTAATTCCCTGAGGTGAAATTCCCTGAATTATTCCACCAAAATTTTCATACAAATCAATTAACCAATTGCATGATGCCTTTGCAAAATGAAGATATTTTTCATTTTTTTCATGTTCATACAAAAATCTCATTGTACTTGCATAATACCCAGTTATTTCAGGGTACAAAAATGCAAACTCTTTATTTTTTTCATCATAAAATGAACGAACCCCACCAAAATTTGGATTTGATGATTCTGACATAAAAATACCTGAATCTAGTAACCAATTTTTTGCCATTTCAAATGAAGAATTCAATACTAGGTAACACTTTTTTTGTTCCTTAAAAAGTCTAAAGACAGTGAAAATTCTAGTCTTAGTATTTCATTTTCCACCAATTAGTGGGGGAGGAGTTGTTGTAATTACAGATATCATTAATAAATTTGCAGAATTAGGAAATGATGTAACAGTGATAACACCAGATCTTAAATGGGACGGAGAACAATTTAATCCTAAAATAAACTCAAAAATCAAAATTATTAGAACAATAACACCCTCACATACTAAAATCAAAATTGCCGCAAGACGATGTCAATCTAATATTAAAAAAAAAGCCATTGAAATAGGAAAATTCAATAATTTTGATTTTATTTTCACAATTTTTCATCCATTTCATTTGGTTCCAAAAGCTGCAGTAGAAGCTGGTAAAGAGTTAGACATACCATCAATTATTAAAGTTGATGATGCCATTTATCAAAAAGTATCTGGAATTAAATCAATACAAAGAAGAATTGAAAAAATGATTAATGGCAAAACACTTAGATCTGGAACTAAAATTCTTGTTTCAAATAATGATACAAAAAAAATTGTCATTAATGAATATAATGTAAAATCAGAAAATATTTCAATAGTTCCAAATGGAGTAGATTTATCTTTATTCAAAACTAATATTAAAAAAAATCCTGAAAAAATTGTTTTTGCAGGTGCAATGTATTATCATAGAGGTTTAGACATATTATTAGAAGCAATTCCATACGTGATCAAAAAAATTCCTAATGCAAAATTTATTTTGTTAGGTAGTGGCGGAGAAATGAATAAATTAAAAAAAATTGTTTCAGATAAGAAATTAGAAAAATCAGTAGAATTTACAGGATGGATAAATAGAGACAAAATTCCACAGAGTATTTCAGATGCATCAGTCGGGATTGGACCATTAAGATTAACAGATGTAACATCAAGAGCACTACCAATAAAAGTTCTAGAATATATGGCAGTCTCACTACCAGTAATAGCTAAAAGAGGAACGTTACCTTTAGATGTATTAGAAAATGAAAAGAATGGATATTTTGTTGATGATGTAGAGGATTTAGTAGAAAAAATTATCGAGTTATTGAATGATCCAAAAAAAGTTGAAAATATGGGAATTCAGTCATCAAATATGGTTCAGAAATTTTCATGGAATAATGTAGTAACCGACATTATAGAAAATGTTAAAAAAATCTAAAAATATTTTTGTAAAAGTTTAAGAATTTTTTCACTTGCATCACCTTTTCCATAAGGTGTTTTTTTGGAATGAAGTTTAGGATCTATCATAGTTTTTTTAATGGATTTTGAGATAATTTTCTCATCCAATCCAATAATTTTAGCTAAATTACTTTCAACTGCTTCAGGTCGATCAGTTGTTTTTCTTATTACCAAAACTTTTTTTCTTATTACAGGAGAAGTTGCTTCTTCTTGAATTCCTCCAGAATCAGTTACAATAAAATTACAATTTTTCATTAATTCAAGAATATCAAAATACCCTACAGAATCAAGAATTTGAATATTTTTATTTTGAGATAATTTTTCATATAAGCCAAATTCGTAAAGGCGTTTTTTTGTTCTAGGATGGATTGGGAATATAATATTTTCATTTGAATTGATCAGTCCTTTTATTATAGAAGAAAGTATTTTTTTGTCATCTACATTTTCAGATCTATGCAAAGTTAATAAAATAAAATCAGAATACGGAATAGATAATTTTGATTTCTTTTTTGAAATTTTAGAATAGATATTAATTGCATCAATTACAGTGTTTCCAGTTACAAATATTTTTCCATGTACTTTTTCAGATTGTAAATTAGATTTTGTGGTTTTAGTCGGAGTAAATAATAATTCAGATAAGTGATCCACTACAATTCTATTATGTTCCTCAGGCATCCTCCAATCATTGCTTCTTAATCCAGATTCAACATGACTAATTGGAATATTTGATTTTAGTGAACAAATTCCAGCAGCTAAAACAGTATTTGTATCACCTTGAATCATCACCGTATCAGGTCTTTCTTTAATCAGTATTTTTGGTAATTTTGCAATTATTTCACTTATTTGGAGTTGAGGATTTGATTTTGTTATATTTAACGAGTAATTAGGTTTTGGTAAAGATAATTCACGCATAAATCCCAATCCCATCTGATTATCATAATGTTGACCAGTAAAAATTACAGAGCAATTTTTGGAGCCAATTTTTCTAATTATTGGTGAAAGTTTAATGATTTCAGGTCTTGTTCCTAAAACTATTGCTACTTTCATCAGATTTCAACTTCTTTAATCCATAGATACTATTATTGGTATAGAAAGTTTGATTGAACGGTTTTTTGTTTATTCATTTATAATTTATTCTTAGTATATACATTAAAGTAAGAATTTATTTAATTTTTTTAAGAAATGAAAATTTTATTTATTGCTCCAAAATATTCTGGTGGAATTGGAGGACATGCAGCTAGAGTAGCTGAGAAATTGCAAGAGCATGGATTTGATATAACATTAATGCATACATCTCATATTCCAATTAAAAAATTAAAAAATCCAAGTTTTGCAGTATTGAGTTCATTGAAAGCAATTGTAGGAACAGAAAAATATGACATTGTTCATGCATTCAATGTCCCATCAGCTTTTGCTATGAAATACACAAAAGCAAAGAAAAAAATCTTATCTATTCATGGAATTTATTCTGACCAAGTTGATGCATTACATTCTAAAACTATATCTACTGCTGCAAAAATAACGGAAAAAAAAGTTTTACAGTGGGCGGATAAACTTACAACTGATTCTAAAATTGTTAAAAAAATGTATAAAGAAAAATTAAATGTAGATTTTGAATTTTTTTATGCTCCATTAGATGTAAAAAAATTTTCAAAATTAAAAAATATAGAGAAAAAAGAAAAACAAGTAATATTCATTGGAAGAGACAGTTATGAAAAAGGAATTGATATTTTAAAAGATATAGAAACAAAAATTAATGCTAAAGTAGTTTATTGTACAAATACAAAATGGGAAGATGCAATGGAGAATCTTAAAGCATCTAGCATACTAGTAATACCATCAAGAATGGAGAGTATTCCACAAGTAATTAAAGAAGCATTTTATCTTAAAATTCCAATAATTGCAACAAATGTGGGTGGCATTCCAGAATTAATTACAAGTAATGAAACAGGAATTTTAATTCCTCCGAATAACCCAGAAATATTACAAAGTAGCATTAACGAATTACTTTTAGATTATAAAACATCAAAAAAACTTATAGAAAATGGATATGAATTTGTGATAAATAATCTCACATGGGAAATTTTACTTCCAAAATATGTTAAATTTTATGAAGATTTAGTAAATTCTTAAAAAAAGAATTTTTTTAAACCAGTTTTTAACGATATTTCATAATTCCAATTGATTAGTCTTTTAGCAAGAGATACATCGGCAAGACTATCTTTTACATCACCTAATGGTAAATCATCATAATTTATTTCCATTTTTTTTCCAGAAAGTTCTATCATGACTTCTGCTAATTCTTTAATCGATGTAGAAATACCAGTACCAACATTCAAAAATGAAAAATCAGTCTTACTTTCCATAGATAATAAATTAGCTTTAGCAATGTCCTCTACAGATATAAAATCTCTAGTATGTGTACCGTCACCAAAAATTATTGGTGATTTATTTAGATTAATTTGATCAATAAATTTTGTTATTACACCAGCATAATCATTAGTTTGACCAATTCCATATACATTAAAATATCTTAAACCAATAACTGACAATCCTAAATTATGATATTTTTTTGCTAGTTTTTCGTCATCTAATTTTGTTACTCCATATGGGTTAATAGGATTTTTTTCAGAATTTTCATGAATTGGAATTGTTGTAGTATTTCCATATATACTAGAACTACTTGCATATACAACTTTTTTTCTGAATTCTTTAGCTAGTTTGAATATATTTTCAGTTCCTTTTACATTCACATTATGATATTTTTCCTTTTGTGTGAATGATTCAGGTACAGAAGTTAAAGCTGCCTGATGAAAAATTCCATCAGAATTAAAAATTACTTCTTTTAATGAATCAAAATCCAGAATATCCATTTTTCTAAATACAATTTCTTCCTTAATTTTAGATAAGTTTTCTAATCTTCCTCTTGAAAGATTATCTATTACTGTGACATCATGATTTTTCTCGACTAAAAGTTTTGCAATATGACTTCCAATAAATCCTGCTCCACCAGTAATAACAAATTTCACATGTTTGTTGAAACTAACACGTCTTTAAATCTTAACTAAGGAGTAGAATCTTATAAACGTGGAAAATTACGAATAAAATTAGGTAATAGATATTGGAAATTAATAATAATTCTTCAATAATTAAAGAAGTGCTTAGTTTAAGATATTGTCCATCCATAAAAAGTACTAAAAATAAATTTAATGTGAATGATTTTATGCCAGAAGAAAAATTAGATTATTTAAAACATATAGAAAACTGTATTTCTTCCGAAATTAAAAAAGAAGTTTCAGACAATCATGTTTCAGTTGCACTAAGTGGGGGAGTTGATTCAACTCTTGTTATGGCGTTACTTCGTAAAACAAAACCAGACATCAAAATTGATGCCATATCTCTAAAATTTGCTGATAGTATTGATGAAACAGAAATTGCTGGAAATATTGCAAATAAGTTTAATGCAGATCATCATGTTATTTCAATTGAAAATTTCCTAGAATACCTTCCCAAAGCAATTAGTATAATCAAAATGCCATTTTGGGATATTCATTGGTTTCATATGGTAAAAACATCTTCAAAATATTCAACATCCTTAGTATCGGGTGACGGTGGAGATGAATTATTTGGCGGATATACTTTCAGATATCAAAAATTTTTAACAAATTTTAATTCAGATATGACCCCATTACAACGAGTGAAATTGTATTTAGAGTGTCATGAACGTGATTGGGTTCCAGATCAAGATGAATTATTTGATTCAGAAGCAAATTTCTCATGGGATGAAATTTATTCAAAAATTATTCCGTATTTTGATAATTCATTATCTCCAATAGATCAAGTATTTTTAGCAGATATTAATGGAAAATTATTGTATAACT
>MDSV01033915.1_pt1 | contig 20300 bp, 28 predicted proteins | sample 810851 | NCBI WGS metagenome assembly MDSV01 (sample SAMN05326640, study PRJNA326480) | marine metagenome | isolation source: seawater | place: Atlantic Ocean: North East | collected 2012 | reverse complement strand
TCAAAAATGGACAGGCTTTATGGAGTAACTATGCCTGAAAAAGGAATAAGCCAACTCGTTGCTGTTGATCTTCAAAAAGCTGAGAGCATGGTGGCTTAAAATGGCCAACCATGATTTTAAAACTCGCCTAAAAATTGCAAAAAATAAAATCAAATCTGGTCAAACTAAAGAAAAAACTCAGCAACAATCAAGCATTGGCACAGCTTTTAAGTTAAGTACCGAACTTGTTTCAGCAGTTGCAGTTGGGACAATTATTGGGTTTATTTTAGACAATTGGTTTGGTACTAAACCATGGTTAATATTAATTTTTTTTTTCGTAGGTATAGTTGCGGGAATTTTAAATGTAATTAGATCTGCAAAAAGAATGCAAAAATAGATAATTTATGGCAACAAATCCAATGTACCAATTTAATGTATATAGAATTGGTCCAGAAATAAAATTAGGTGAAATTGACTTGTCATTTACTAACGCTAGTCTTTTTATGGTTATCAGCTCTGTTGCAATAATGGTCGTTTTTAGTTTGGGATCAAAAAAAAACTCATTAATTCCAAATAAAATACAACTAATTGCCGAACTGAGCTACACGTTTGTGTCTAAAATGATCAGTGACACAGCGGGATCTAAAGCGAAACCGTATTTTTCGTTTATTTTCTCACTATTCATGTTTGTATTATTTTGCAATATGTTTGGGATGATTCCTTACTCGTTCACTGTAACTAGTCACATTATTGTGACATTTGTTTTAGCTGCCTTTATTTTTATAGGGGTTACGATAATTGGATTTATTAAACACGGTTTAGGGTATTTAAAATTATTTGTACCAAGTGGAGTACCAATAGTTCTGCTGCCACTAATTGTTGTTATTGAAATTATATCTTATTTGAGTAGACCAATTAGTTTGTCTGTAAGATTGTTTGCTAACATGATGGCAGGTCATACTATGATGAAAGTTTTTGGGGGATTTGTGGTTAGTCTTGGAGTAGTAGGAGGATGGTTACCACTAAGTTTTTCAGTTGCCTTAACAGGTTTGGAGATACTAGTTGCTTTTCTCCAAGCTTATGTTTTTGCAATTTTAACATGCATCTATTTAAATGATGCATTAAATTTACACCATTAATAACAAAAGGAGGATATAATGGAATTAGAAGCAGCAAAAATGATAGGAGCAGGACTTGCAGCAATAGCGCTTGCAGGTGCTGGTGTTGGGATCGGAATTATCTTTGGAAATTACCTTTCAGGGGCGATGCGGAATCCGTCTGCAGCACAAAAACAGTTTCCTAATTTACTCTTAGGTTTTGCTTTAGCGGAAGCAACTGGTTTATTTGGGTTGGTAGTAGCATTGATTATTTTATTTGCATTTTAATTAATGTTTAAAAAAATAATTTATTACAAAATTTTTTTTGTATTTGGGTTTGTGAAAGAAGCATACTCGGCAGAAAGTGGTGGTATGCCACAACTTGATCCTGAATTTTGGTTTTCTCAAATATTCTGGCTTACTATTACTTTTGGCTTTCTATTCATATTCTTATCTAAAATAGTATTGCCTAAAGTAAGTGATAACTTGGAAAAACGAAAGTCTCAAGTCAAAGAAAATATTGAGACTGCTGAAAAGCACAGATTGGAAAGTGAGGATAAATTAAAAGAGTTTGAAAAAATTATTTTAGAAAACAAAATAGAGGCTAAAAATTATTTTAACGAGGCACGACAAAAAATTATTGGGGAATTGGATAAAAAAAAAGATACTTTAGAGAATGAGATAAATTCTGAGATAAAGAGTGCTGAAAAAGAAATATTAGATTTAAAATCTAGATCTTCAAAAAAAATAAATGATATCGCGATACAAACCTGTAGTGATTTAATTCAACAGTTTGTAGGTGTACAAGCTAATAATAGTAGCATTACTGCAATTGTAAATGATCTATCAAAGAAGCATAAGGATAGTACTGATGGAGCTTGATTCAACTTTTTGGGTAGCAGTTTCTTTTGTGATATTCATCTTGGTTTTGGTATATTTTAAAATACCACAAACTGTGAATAACTTATTATCAAAAATGATTGGAGATATAAGTAACGAAATAGACGAAAGTGAAAAACTGAGATCTGAGTCGAGACAAATGCTAGAGCAAGCACAAAAAAAACTTTCTACTGCTAAAGATGAAAGTAAAAAAATCCTTGAAGCTGCCAAAGAAGATGCTGATAAATTAATCATAGAGATGAATGATAGATTTTTTAAATCCTCAGAAGTTAAAAAGAATAATGCTCAAAAAAAAATAATACAAATGAAGGAAATGGCTTTAAAAGAAATTAGAGATACATCAGTAAAATTAGCTATTGAGTCTGTAAAAAAAGCTATTAACACCTCTGTAGATAAATCGAAATTGGACGAATTATTTAAAAAAAATTTAGAAGACACCAAGTCAGAATTAAAAAAAATCATCACATAAATTTAAATTTAACCTCGTTAGTTTAGTTAAAATAATATAAATTATTAAAATGAAATCATTAGTTATCGGATCTGGTTTTGGAGGTATCGCTGCAGCTCTTCGCTTAAAAGCAAAAGGGCATAAGGTAACTCTTGTTGAAAAACAAAAAGATTTAGGAGGAAGGGCTAGGGTCTTTGAAAAAAATGGTTTCAAGTTTGATGCTGGACCGACTGTCATAACCGCTCCGCATTTAATTAGTGAACTTTTTGAATTATTTAATAAAAAATCATCAGATTATTTAAATATTACTCCTTTAAATACTTGGTACAGGTTTTTGTTTGAAGATGGATATCAATTTGATTATTCAGGTGATGAAAGTGTAATGGAGAAACAAATTAGAAAATTAAATGCGAGTGATGTAGAAGGATACAAAAATCTTGTAAAATTTACTCAGAAAATCTTTGATAAAGGTTTTACTGAATTAGCAGACGTTCCTTTTGATAAACCAACCTTTATGTTAAAGCAAATCCCAGCTTTACTAAATCTTAAAAGTTATAAGTCGGTTTACTCTTTAGTGTCGTCGTATATAAAAAATGAAAAACTTAGAAGGATGTTTAGTATGCACCCTTTATTAGTTGGAGGAAATCCATTTACAACTACTTCAATTTATGGGTTGATTCTTTATCTAGAAAAGAAATGGGGCATTCATTATTCTATGGGTGGCACCGGTAAAATTATAGAAGGTTTAGAGAAATTGATGATTGAGGAAGGTATTGAAATTTTTAAAAATTCTGAAGTAACAAAAATTTTAACTAATAAAAAAGGTATTCAAAGTGTTCAAATTAATAATGAAAAAACTATTGATGCAGATAATGTTATTTGTAATGCAGACCCACCAGGTGTTTATGAAAAATTAGTAAACAGTAAACAAGGACCAATATTTAAGTGGAAACAAAAAAGAATGGAATATTCAATGGGTTTATTTGTTTATTATTTTGGTACTAAAAAAGTTTACGATGATGTTGCTCATCATACTATAAAATTTGGCAACAAATACAAAGAACACCTTGATGATATTTTTGAAAATAAGGTTTTAAATGATGACATAAGCTATTATCTTCATCGACCATCTGCAACTGACAACTCTATGTCACCCAACGACCATGACTGTTTTTATGTTTTAGTTCCAGTACCAAATAATCAATCAAAGATTGATTGGTCTCGTAAAGCAGAAAAAATAAAAAAATTAGTAATTGAAAAAATGCAAAAAGACTTACTTCCTAATTTGAGAGATAATATAGTCGAAGACTTTTATCTAACACCAGACTATTTTGAAAAAGAACTTAATACAAAATTTGGGTCAGGCTTTTCAATTCAACCAAAATTTAGTCAGTCTGCATATTTTAGATTTCATAATAAATCTGAGATATGTAAGGGTTTATATTTTGTTGGAGCGGGAACCCATCCTGGAGCAGGTGTGCCTGGAGTATTATCTTCAGCAAAAATTTTAGATAAAATTATATAATGTCTAATAAGAATTATTTATCGATTTATGCAAAATCTTTTAATTGGGCTGGTTTCTTTTTACCTAAAAAAATTTATTTAAAATGTTCCTCGCTTTATGATTTTTGTAGAACTGTTGATAATATTGCTGATGGGAATGAAATCTTAGAAAATAAAAGAAAAAAATTTCTAGATTTTAAAAGAAGTTTTAATAATAAAAGTTTTAATGATGATGTAATTAAAAATATGTGGGATTTAATCGTAGAGTTTAATATTTCCAAAAAAATAGTCGATGATTTATTCGATGGTGTCGAGTCAGACTTAAGGGAAAAAGTAAAATTTAATTCTCAAAAAGATCTATTAATTTATTCTTATAGAGTAGCAGGGACAGTTGGATTAATGATGGCAAAAATTTTAAGTGTTAAAAATGTAAGCGCACTTAAATCTGCAATTGATTTAGGTATAGCAATGCAACTAACAAATATTTCTAGAGATGTTGTAGAAGATGCAAATAATAATAGATTTTATATTTCATCAGATTTTAGTTCTATAAAAGAAACAATTAAGCTTGCTGACCAATTCTATGAAAGCTCCTTTTCTTCAATAAAAAAAATACCTATTAGTTTTCGTTTTGCAATATTGGTTGCAAGGAGAGTTTATAGAAAAATTGGATATAACATCCTTAAAAAAAAAAGTATTGAGAATTACACCAGTTCTGGAAAAATTTATGTAAGTAATATGTCGAAAATCTTTCAAACATTTTTGTCAATTTATGACTTTATTTTTCTTTTATTGATTAAATCTAATGATCATTCTAAACAGAAAGAGCACTTAATAATAAATGATGAAATAAACCTAAATGAAAGATTTTGATTATATAATTATTGGTGGTGGATGTGCTGGATTATCTTTAGCTTATGAGCTGCAAATTCATAATAAGCTAGAAAGTAAAACTTTAGCAATTATCGAACCAAGAACTGAGTACAAAAAAGATAGAACTTGGTCATTCTGGAAAGTTATTGATCATAATTTTGAGGATTGTGTAGAGAAAAATTGGAATAATTTTTCTGTTAATGTTCCTTCAGAGACAAATTTTTTAGAATGTAATGATTACCCATATCAAAGTATTAATAGTGAAAAATTTTATAAAAAAATAAATACAGCACTAAAAGAAAATGAGAACATAGAGTTTTTTAGGAATATTAAAGAAGTAAAAACAGAAAATTCATTTATTTTTAATAGTGTACCACTACCAACCGAAAACAATGAAAATAAATTATGGCAGCATTTCTGTGGGATAGAAATTGAGACAAAAAGTAATATTTTTGACGATGGTATTATTAATTTAATGGATTTTAATTGCGAACAACGTGAGAGTGTACATTTTTTTTATACTCTTCCATATTCAAAAAATAAGGCCCTAGTAGAAACCACTTGGTTGTCAAAAATGTCTGATACAGAAAAAGACTATGACAAACAGCTTAAGAGTTATGTTGAAAATAATTTAAAAATTAAAAATTATAAAATTATTTATAAAGAAGTGGGTACAATTCCACTTTTTTATCCAAGAAATATAGATAAAAGTAATAGTATTAGCATTGGAACTGCGGGTGGAATGACTAGACTGAGCACTGGATATACATTCTTGAATATTCAGGAACATTGTAAATATATCAGAGAAAATATTGAAAATATTTCTAAATCAAAAAAATATGAAATAAGTAAAAAGTATCAATTTTTAGACAAAATTTTTTTAAAAGTGCTTAAAAAATATCCAGAGAAAATGCCTGATATATTCTTTAAAATGTTTAAGACCTCTCCAAATACTGTTATAAAATTTCTTTCCAACAAGAGTAACTTTTTGGAAGATCTAATTATAATCTTTAAAATGCCAAAATGGATTTTTTTGAAGGAATTATTTTAATATGAAAAGTTATGAAATAGATAGATATCACACTATATTTTTTTTCTTTACTACTATCATTATTTGTACTTATGGGGAAATAGTCAATTTAAATTCAATTTTAAAACAATACCCAATTTTTGTATCAACTGTATGTTTTTTTTTAATCGCTACATTAGGAGTTTCACATGGCGCATTAGATAATTTTAAAGGAATTAAATTACTTAAAAAATATAAAATCAAAAATATTGCTATTTTTTACATAATCTATTTATTTATAAGCATCTTAATAATTATGTTTTGGATTCTTGCTCCAAGTATCACACTTTTTTTATTTCTTATTGTTGCCTCTTATCACTTTGGGAAAGAGGATAATGTAAAATTTTACTCTTTTGAAAAATTATCTAATAGAAAATTAAAGTTTATTTTTTTATTTTTTAAGGGTTCGTTAGTTATTTCTGCTCCGATTTTATTCCATGCAGAAGAAACTTTTCAAATTTTTAGGATTCTAAATGTTAATATAATCAATATAAATAGCGACTATCTTATAATTTTTGTACTTATAAGTCTAGTCAGCAATTATTTTATAAACCAATATTGGGGTCATGCGTTAATGGACTCGTTATCAATATTATTTTTTAATTTTATTTTTTCACCTTTGATTGCTTTTACATTTTATTTTTGTTTTTTGCATTCAGTAAGGCATACTTTGGCTTTAGTACATCAGATGAATAAAAGGGATTTTAAGAAAGGATTTAACTTATTTTTAAAGAGAATGATGCCATTAACCTTGTTAACTTCAGGAATATTTTTATTAGGCTTTTTTTTATTAAATAACTATTTTTCAATGCAATCATCCATTTTAAAGGTTATATTTATTGGTTTGGCATCTTTAACCTTTCCACATATATTGCTTGAATATTTAACCGAAAAAAATGAAAAATAAAAATATAAATTTAATAGGCTGGATATTGTTTATTATTTCTGCAATTGGATTTACAATATCAAGCATAGGTAGTTTCTGGGCAATGTTTGGGAGTTTATTTTTTTTGGTTGCATGTCTGATATTTTTAATACCCTTCTTTAGAAAAGAAAAAAATGAAAAATAAATCTTTAAAAATATATCTAGCTGCTCCTAGAGGATTTTGTGCTGGAGTTGATCGTGCAATAGAAATTGTAAAAAAAAGTATAAATAAATATGGTGCACCTGTATATGTTCGTCATGAAATTGTTCATAATAAACATGTGGTAGAAAGTTTACAAAAAATAGGTGCAATCTTTGTTGAAGAATTAAGTGAAATTAAGGATAAATCTAGACCAGTTATTTTTTCAGCTCACGGGGTTCCAAAATCCGTACCGGAGGAGGCAAATAATTTAAATATGAATTATGTAGATGCTACATGCCCACTAGTGTCAAAAGTTCATAGAGAGGCTGAAAATTTATATAAAAATGGATCTCATATTCTTTTAATTGGTCATAAAAATCACCCTGAAGTAATAGGAACTATGGGTCAAATACCTATAGATGGAATTGATCTAATTGAAAGCATTGATGACGCTAAAAGTTATAAAAAAAAAAATGGTAAAAAAATTGCCTATGTAACTCAAACAACTCTATCGGTTGAAGATACTAAAGATATTATTAACGAATTAAAAACTAAATTCCCAGAAATTAAAGAACCAAAAAAAGAGGACATTTGCTATGCGACAACAAATAGACAAGCAGCTGTAAAAAAAATCGCAGTAAAATGTGATATGTTTTTTGTTATTGGAAGTAGAAATTCTTCAAACTCTGTTAGATTAGTCGAGGTGGCAAAAAAATCAGGTTGTGCTGAGTCAATATTAATGCATTCAGAAAGTAATATACCTTATGAAAAATTAGAAAATTGCAAAACTATTGGAATTTCTTCAGGAGCTTCAGCACCTGAGATACTAGTTGAGAATTTTATAAGCAGTATTAAAAAGAAATATAAGGTGAATATAGAAGAAATTGAAATTATTAAAGAAGAAGTAATATTTAAAATTCCCGGTAAATTAAACTAATGGCAGTCTTTACGAAACTTAATAAAAAAGATTTTCTTAAAGTTGAAAATTTTTTTAATCTTGGAAAAATATCAAAATACAAAGGAATAAAAAAAGGAATAGAAAATACTAATTATTTCATAAAATTTGAAAAAAAAAAAACGGTACTAACTATATTTGAAAAGAGAGTAAATCCAAAAGATTTACCTTTTTTTATGAAATTAATGTCTGGTCTTTCAAAATTAAAAATAGTTTGTCCTGAGCCAATAAAATCAAAAAAAGGATCATTTTTATTTAAAATTAAAAATAAAAATGCTTGTCTGGTATCGTTTTTAAAGGGTAATGACAAAAAAAAACTAAATACAAAGGATTGTTTAGCAATTGGTAAAAATATTGCAAAACTTCATAAGGCAACTATAAAATTGAAACTGAGAAGAACAAATTCTCTATCTATTAAATTATTACCAAAACTCCTCTCAAAAATAGATAATAGAATTAACAAATTATCAAAAGATCTTAAATTACAAATGAGAAACGAGCTTAAAAAGCTTATTAAAAAATGGCCGAAAAATCTTCCAAAGGGAATAATACATTCTGACTTATTTATCGACAATATATTTTTTTTTCGTAAAAAATTTTATGGTTTTATAGATTTTTATTTTTCATCGACAGATTTTTATTTATATGAACTTTCAACATGTATAAACGCACTTTGTTTTGATAAGAGATATGGTAAATATACTTTGAACAGAAAGAAATCTTCAAATTTATTAAAAGGATATGAGACTATAAGAAAATTAAGACACAGTGAAAAAAAACATTTTAATACACTGTGTAGGGCTTCTGCGCTTAGGTATTTACTTACAAGATCTTACGATTATTTAAACACACCAAAAAACGCAATAATTAAAATAAAAAATCCTAAGGAGTATTTACACAAACTAAATTTTCATAAGAATTTATACAAATTCCAAGACTATTTATAATGATTAAAATTTATACTGATGGTTCATGTTTAGAAAACCCTGGCAATGGTGGATGGGCAGCAATAATAATTAATGATGGTAAAAAAACTCAGATTAAGGGTAATAAAAAAAATACTACAAATAATCAAATGGAATTACTTGCTCCGATTCAAGCTTTAAAAAAAATCCCAAAGGATAGCAAGGTTCAAATTTTCACGGACTCTAAATATGTAAAATTAGGAATAACTGAGTGGATACATAATTGGAAAAAAAATGGGTGGAAAACTGCAAATAAACAAAAAGTTAAAAACAAAGAGCTTTGGGAGGAGTTAGATAATTTATCAAGTAAATTTGATATTAAATGGAATTGGGTAAAGGCGCACTCAACTAGTAAATTAAATAATGAAGTAGATTTACTAGCCAGAGAGACTGCAAACTTATAATTTTGAGAAAAATTTAACGGCACATCGCAACAGAACGCCCCAGTGACAATCATTTATAACAATTACTTTAAATCGTATGCTAATTAAATTTTAATCGAAAGGATAGATATGAAAAAATTTTTAATTTTATCAATGTTAGTACTTTTTTCTAATTCAGCATACGCTGGTTCATGTCCAATGTTGTCAAAAAATTTGGATAGTAAAATTGAAGAAGCTCGAAAAATGCGAGATGCAGGTATTAAGGCTCACGAAGCTGGAGACCATGCAGAATCTGAAGAATTATTGAATAAAGCTTTGGGGTTATTTAAAAGTTAATAACTAATATTGTAGGGGCATTGGTCAACGTATTGCCCCTACTCGTTTTCTAATTTGGTTAAATAAGGTTTAAAATTGCTTCTGCAGAGGAAATTCCACAGCTTTTAGTTTCTTCTTCTTCTTGAATATTTTGAACTTTTAAATTTTCAATAATCATAGCATAACGACTAGATCTAATCCCCATTCCCTTTGAATTTCTGTCAATTTCTGCTCCGATTAGTTTTGTAAACGACAAATAGGGATCAGCCAACATGGTTATATTTTTTCCAACATGATTTGCTTCACCCCAGGCATTCATAACATGTGGATCGTTTACAGAAATACAAAATATTTTGTTAATTCCTTTTGCTTTTAATTTTTCAGCATTTTTTACATAGCCTGGTAAATGAAGTTTAGAACAAGTGCTAGTATAAGCTCCTGGTAATCCAAATAACAACGCTTTGCTATTTCCTAAAGTTTCTATAATACTTTGCTCCTTTGGATCTCCATCTTTTAAAATATATATTTTAGCGTCTGGAATAGAACTATTTACTTTTAATTTCATATTTTGCTACTAACAAAGCTTTTTACATCTTCAACATCATTTTTTAAGATCTCAAAATTTTCATTTTTGTTGAGCACATATTTAAGTTCCTCAGGTAAATTTTCATGTTTTTTTATTGCATCATTTGTTGCATTAGGGAATTTACATGGATGAGCAGTCGATAAAACTACACAATCATTTAAAGAAAGCTTATTTGTAACACCTACTCCAACTGCAGTATGTGGATCAAGTATTATACCGTTATCTTTAAAATTATTTTTTATTACATCTAAAGTTTCTTGTTCACTACAACTTTCTGAGAGAAAATCCCTTTGAATTAAATCTAAATTATTCTTTTCAATATGATATGAATTTTGCTTTATTTTTTTCATAATTTCAGCTGTAATATTGGAGTCTGAGTTGTTTACATAGTAAATTAATCTCTCAAAATTACTAGCCAACTGGATATCCATACTTGGTGATAAGGTTTCTTTTACTGTTTTTGAAATATAATCTCCTTTGGAAATGGCTCTATGAAGAATATCATTTTCATTTGTAGCAACAATCAACTTATCTATTGGAAGTCCCATTTTTTTAGCAAGATAGCCTGCAAAAACATCACCAAAATTTCCAGTTGGAACTGAAAATGAAACAGTTTTTCTATTTAATTTAAAGTATGAATAAAAATAATATACAGACTGAGCAATAATTCTTGCCCAATTAATTGAATTTACTCCTGACATATTAATAGATTTTGAAAACTTGAGGTCAGAAAACATACTTTTAACTATATTCTGACAATCATCAAAGTTTCCCTCTATTGCAATATTAAAAACATTTTTATCCTCTACAGTTGTCATTAATTTTCTTTGAACAGATGAAATTCTATTATTTGGATGTAGAACAAATATATTTAAATTATTTTTTCCTTTAATAGCGTCAATTGCTGCTGCACCAGTATCTCCAGAGGTTGCTACCACAATATTTATTTTTTCATCATTTTTAGATAAATAGTATTCGTATAAATTTCCAATAAATTGCATTGCAATATCTTTAAATGCTAGCGTCGGACCATGAAATAGTTCTAATAATTTTAGACTTCCAATATTAGAAATTTTTACAACTTCTTTTTCTCTAAATGCAGAATATGATTTATTAATTAAAGATGAAAGTTCATCTTTTGTTATAAAATCAGAGGAAAATTGATTTATTATTTCTACTGATAATTGATTGTAATTAAAATTTTTAATTTCATCTAATTGATCAATGCTGTACTTTTTTAAAGATTTAGGTACATAAAGACCACCATCATCGGCTAAGCCTTTTACAAATACATCCACAAAATTATATTCTTTAGAATTATCTCTTGTACTTACATATTTCATATGTTTCTAATATTTTGCTTTAAATAAGATAAATTATTTATCTTATAATCTGGTCTATCAAAAATAATACAAATAGCAAAAATAAATATAAAATTGAGTAAGAAAATACTTTTTTGGCCTTATTTATTTCAAATTTATTTTTTTTAAATCTAAGAAGATCGTAACAAACATAATTATAATAAAAAGTTAGTACTAATGATGAAATAATAAATATTTCACCTACAAAACCTATAAGATAAGGAATTGCAACTATTGGTAACATAATTAGTGAATAAACGAAAATATTTTTCTTAGTCTCCTCGACACCGTTAGTTATGGGTAACATAGGAATTTTAGCTTTCTCGTAATCATTAGCTTTATACAAACTTAGAGCCCAAAAATGTGAAGGTGTCCAAAAGAATATGATTAAAAAAAAAGTAATCGGTTCAAATGTCAGTGAATTTGTAGCGATTGTCCATCCAATTACCGGGGGCAATGCTCCTGACGCACCTCCAATAACAATATTCTGGGGGGTTTTTCGTTTTAACCAAATAGTGTAAACAAATACATAAAAAGCAATCGTAAATAAAAGTATAAATGCAGATAAAAGGTTCGTAAAATAATACAATCCTATAACCGAAACTATTGATAGGACGACTCCAAATATTAATGCGTGGATTTTATTAACTTTTCCAGTTGGTATAGGTCTTAAACATGTCCTAGTCATTAATTTATCAAGATCGGCTTCATACCACATATTTAATGCTCCTGCAGCTCCAGCGCCGATGGTAACAAAAAATATACCAATAATAGAGTCCGTAAACTGAATAGTATTAGGTGCTGTAAGCAAACCAACTGCACATGTAAAAATAACTAAAGACATCACTCTAGGTTTCATAAGAAGCACCAACGATTTAAGATAGTTTAATACGTTGTAAGAAATTGATTTTTTATCTAGGATATTGCTTGTCACTTTTAATCAACATTTAATGAAATAAAAATCACTAATAAAATAAAACCTATTATTAATACATGATTCCCTAGATCAAAAAACCCAACTTTGCTATTTTTTTTATCTATCAACCTTCTGTGAAGAGGGACATTGTCGTAAGGATTAATTTTAATATCTAATTGCTTATTCTTTTCACTTTCTGATTTAATTGAAAACCCAAACCAAGTTGCGTAAATAAAAAAAAGAAAAAATATTAAAAATCCAGCAAGAATATCATATCCATCCATGATTAATTACACTCCCCCAACAAAAAAATAAAATAGTCTAGAGAATAGAGTATATTTTCCTTCGGCGACCATTAGGACTACAAAGCAAGCTATGGCTGTCATTGGCCATAAAAGAACGTTAACCAAAGCATATCTCTCCCAAAATAAATGCATGAAAAATGCCATAATTAAACCAGCTTTTAAAAACATAAAAAATAAAATTAAAGACCACCTCAACATTCCTTGAAATTGATACCAGTCAACCATGTATGAAAAAAAACTTAGAACAAAAAGAAGGCCCCATATCCAAAGATATATACCTATTTTGTGTGTTGATGATTGATCGTCTTTTTTTGTTTCGTCCATAATATTATTTTACCATAAATAAAAGAATGCAAATATAAAAACCCATACTAAATCAACAAAATGCCAATATAAACCTAGTATTTCTATTTCTACATAATCGCCCTTCATTGTGGTAAACCAACCTCTTTTTTGCGTATCGTAATGTCCTGCAAACACTTTGTATGCATAAATAAATAAAAAAATTACACCTATTGAGACGTGGAAACCGTGAAATCCAGTTATCATAAAGAAAAAAGATCCAAACTGAGGCGCACCAAAGGGATTTCCCCAAGGCCTCACGCCTTCATGAATTAGTTTCGACCATTCATAGACCTGCATTCCAACAAATGTTAATCCTCCTATTGCAGTCAAAAGAACTAACCAACCACACATTTTTCTATTTTTTTCGTACCCATATTTAACTGCTAAAGCCATTGTTCCACTGCTTGTAATTAATACAAAAGTCATAATTGCAATTAATAATAAGGGAACCGGTACACCAAATGCATCTAGGGAAAAAACTTCACTTGTATTTGGCCAATCAACAGGTGTTGAAGCTCTACCCTTCATATATGAAATTAAAAAACAACTAAAAACAAATGTATCGCTTAATAAGAAAATCCACATCATGGCTTTTCCCCAATGAACACCTTTGAACATTGTTTGATCTGAACCAGTGTCCTCGGCCATGCCTTTAAAACCTGGTTTGAGATTTAGGCCGTCTATGTTTGGATCAGACATTTTACTATTATGTTTTTTCTACCTCTGTATGAGCAACTTCACTTGGTGGAGTTGTTTGAGGTATAAAGTCTTCTTTTGCTCCAGGAACGCTATAATCATATGCCCATCTGTGAACTACTGGTAATTTTTCACCAAAGTTACCATGTTCCGGCGGAACAGTTGAAGTATGCCATTCTAAAGAATTTGCTTTCCAAGGATTTTTTCCAGAACTTTTTCCAGTTTTTAGAGTTTTAATAATATTATAAATTAAAATAAATTGTGCTGCGCCTACAATAAAAGCAGCTAAGCTTATAAATTCGTTCATTCCAACTCCTGAAGTCATATAAGGGCTATCATACATTTCGAAATATCTTCTTGGCACTCCTATAAATCCTAAGTAGTGCATTGGGAAATAAATAGAATAAGCTCCTAAAAATGTTATCCAAAAATGCAATTTACCTAGACCTTCATGCAGCATCCTACCAGCAACTAAAGGAAACCAATGGTATACTGCTCCCATAATAACCATTAAAGGTGCTATACCCATTACCATATGAAAGTGCGCAACTACAAAATATGTGTCGGATAATGGAACATCAACAGATACATTGCCTAAGAATATCCCTGTAATCCCTCCATTTACAAAAGTTACTATAAAACCTAAACACCACAACATCACAGTATTAATTCTAATATTTCCCCTCCACAAAGTTAATATCCAGTTATAAACCTTCATCGCCGTGGGAACTGCAATAATTAATGTTGTTGAAGCAAAGAAAAATCCAAACCAAGGATTCATTCCACTAACATACATGTGGTGTGCCCATACAAAGAAACTTAACGCCCCAATACCAACAATAGCCCAAACCATCATTCTGTATCCAAATATATTTTTTCTTGCATGAACTGATATTAAATCAGATACAATTCCAAATGCTGGAAGAGCTACAATATAAACTTCTGGATGGCCGAAAAACCAAAACAAGTGCTGAAATAAAATTGGACTTCCACCGCCATATTCTAATATTTCACCCGCTTTTAAAATTGTTGGCATAAAGAAACTTGTACCAAGGACTTTATCTAAGGTCATCATTATGGAGCTTACTAATAAAGCTGGAAAAGCTAACATAGCTAAAACTGTTGCAGTGAAAATTCCCCATATAGTTAAAGGCATTCTCATTAAGGTCATACCTCTAGTTCTGGCTTGTAAAATTGTTATTAAATAATTAAGTCCTCCCATTGTAAATCCAATTACAAATAAAGAGAGAGAAATCAGCATCAATAATATCCCAGCGCCTGAGCCTGGAGTTCCTTCTAAAATAGCTTGTGGTGGATATAGAGTCCATCCTGATCCTGTTGGACCTCCTGGAACAAAAAAGCTTGCCATTAGAACCGCAACAGCAACAAAGAACATCCAAAAGCTTAACATATTCACATAAGGAAAAACCATATCTCTTGCACCTACCATTAATGGTATTAGATAATTTCCAAATCCTCCTAAGAATAGTGCAGTTAAAAAATATACTACCATTATCATTCCATGCATCGTCACAAATTGATAATAATGTTCTGCTGTCATGAAGCCTGCTAAGCCTGGAAAACCGAGCTGCAGCCTCATTAGCCAAGAAAGTATTAAACCTACAATACCAGTGAATACAGCTGTTAAAAAATATTGAACACCAATAACTTTTGCATCTTGGCAAAATACCCATTTGGTTAGAAAAGTATGTCCATGGTATAAATCTTGCTCAGGAAGTTCTGCTGGTCTTACGTAATCCATATCTGGATTAACAGACCCTGAGGAACCCGCTATTGTCTCTGAGGATTGTGCTTGATAACCGGTTTTATTTATTTCATCTGACATTAATTTATTCCTTTATATACATGCCTTTTTCTAAATTGGAATTGTTATTTTTGGCAATTTTATTTGTCTCTTCCGCTGAATTATTCTTAGCAATGTAATCCGAGAACGTTTCTTGCTCACTCAGCCACACCTTATAATCATTTGAATTCATTACCTCTACACCACCTCTCATTGCATAGTGCCCAACACCGCAATATTCAGCACAAAGAACTTCATATTCACCAATTTTATTTGGTTCAAACCAATAAAAAGTCACTGTGCCGGGGACTGCATCCATTTTTGATCTAAATTGGGGTACATACCAGTTGTGAAGAACATCTACTGATCTTAATAAAATCTTTACAGGTTTATTATTTTCTAAATTAATTAGGTCGCTTTGAATTAAAACATCATCTTTTCCATAGGGATCCTCAATATTAATCCCAAAAGGATTTGTTTCATCATTAATGTTTGAAACTTTTGTTGTTCCAAGTTTTCCATCTTTACCTGGAAGCCTATAAGCCCATCCCCACTGCCATGCCATTACATCAATTTCCAAGGCATTTTTTGGAACGTTTACGTATTGATTCCAAATTATAAGTCCCGGTGCTAAAAGAGCGGCAACTCCAAAAGTCGTCGCCCAAGTTAAAATTTTTTCTAATTTTTTATCTTCAGGTTTATATTCGGCTTTTCTATCTGGTTTATAAGAAAATTTAAATAAACAGTAGACCATGAATAAGCAGACAGCTACAAAAACTCCTCCGCCGACCCAAAAAGTTAACGTTATGGTATCATCCATACCACCCCAATTAGAAGCAATATCTGTCCAATACCATGGAGTAAATATATGAAATAAAACCGATCCAACTATAACTAATAAAAAAATAATTCCAACGTGCATGAGGATTATATAGAATAAAAGTAAAAGAAATACCTATGACAAAATGTCATTAAAATATATCCTACAATAGTTATAATAATGTAGATAAATGGGGAAAATCGGAATTTTACTTACAATTCTTGGGCTAGTATTTGTATTCTATATAGTAATTTCTTTAGGAGCAGGAGCATTTAACAAAGATAATGTTAAACCGGAAACAAAAAAATATCTTAAATCAGTAAATATCTTGCTTATACTGATAGCTGTGTTTGGTTCAATTATGGTAATGTTTTTGTAATTTAAGAAATAAGACTTTTACAAAATGCAATTACAGCATCATTAAAAGCATAAATCATTAAAAAAAACATTAACCAAACAATAAGTAAAAAAGTCCAATACATAGAAAGGGCTGAAATATTTTTTTCTTCATCTAAAATTTTTGGTGATTCAAGCTTTAATACTTTTGAGGAAACTTTCCCCCAAAAAAATAATCCCCCAAGTAAATGTAATCCGTGCAAAGCTGTAAAAACATAGAAGGATGAAAAATAAGAATTAGTTGAGACATAGTTGCCACTCTTCATAAGTTGAATCCAAAATATTACTTGTCCAAATAAAAACAAATAACTCAAGCCTCCAACTATTAATAGATTTTTCTTTACTCTGGAAGTATCTTTGTTTTCCAAATCTTTTGTTATTTTTGAAAAATAATAAGAAACGAAAAAAAGTATTAATGTATTTATCCATAAAAAGTTTGGTCTAAGAAGATAATTTGTGTCCTGGCCTGGTGGAAGGGAATAAATGTATCCAGTAAAGATCAGACTAAATAGCACCGTTGCGATTCCGAAAATTATTATTACCGCTGATTTCTGCGTTGAAATTTCAAAAGTCTTTCCTGCATGAGCGGTATCAATTGCCGCTCTCTCCTTTTCCCAAGGTTTTTCAGTTATTGATCCAAAAAATTTCTTTAAAAAATTAGCCATGCAACTTATATAACTATAGAAAATAATAATTCAATAATGAAAATTAAGACGTCACTAGTAGTTATCAGCGGTTGCTTAGCAATATTTATATTTTTAATGCTTCCTGTGTTTGTGTCTATGGAAAAAAAAGAGAAGGAAGTTGTTAAATCTTTTAAAGGATCATCATTTTCTTTAAAAGATGTAAATAATAATATTATAACTGAAGAGTCATTTGAAGGTCCGTTAACAGCTGTTTTTTTTGGCTTTACAAATTGTCCTGACGTTTGTCCTTTGACTTTAAATAATTTAGACTTAGTTTTAAATAAGCTAGATGAAAAAAAGAAAAAAAAATTTAAAGTTTTCTTTGTGAGTATTGATCCAAGAAGAGATACTGTAGATGTTATAAAAGATTATTTAGACTCTTTTGAAAATTCGATATTTGGAATTACTGGTGATCCAGGAAAAGTGTTTTTACTTTCTCAATCGTGGGGAGTTTTATCAGAAAAAGTTTTTTCAGAAGATGGCAATTATTTGATTGATCATAGCTCTTCAATATTATTGCTTAGAGATGGAAAGTATTTAGATCGTATTAGCCATCATGCTAAATATGAGGAAATGTTCAAAAAAATTAATAAGTTGTTAAGATAAAAAATTAAAACTCAAAATTGATATCATCGAAATTGCAGCTGTTTCTGCTCTTAAAATGTTATTATTTATTTTAAGTGAATTAATATTTTTTAAATTTAATATTGCGTACCTTTCTTTTTCGGAAAAATCACCCTCTGGTCCAATTAATATACAAATAGGATTTTTATTTTTAATGATAATTTTATCATTATTAGAATTTAGATCTCCAAAAATTATATTTGTATTTTTATGTAATTTTAAAAACTGATTAAAGTTTATTAATTTTTCAAGTGAGGGAACATCTATTCTGTTGCACTGTTCTGACGCCTCTATAATTATTTTATTTATTCTTTTCTCATTAATATTCCTTACAATTGTTCTTTCTGTCAAAATTGGAATAAATTTAGTTACACCCAACTCAGTTGCTTTTTGTATCATGAAATTCAAATAATTTAGTTTTATAGGAGTAAATGCTAACCATACTTCTTTGGCGGTGCTTACAGATCTTATTTTTTTTAAAATAAGGAAGCGTACAATTCCTTTATTTATTTCTTTGACTTGTGCCTCCCACTCTCCACTATTATTAAATAAAGAAAAGCTTTGTCCCTTGGCGACTCTCATTACTTTAGAAATATAGTGAGATTGAGATTTATCTAATTTTGAAATTAAATTTATTGATAAACTTTCTTCAAAAAATAATCTAATATTGCCCATTGATACAAACTAAATTATGAAAAATATTAAAGCAATAATTTTTGATGCTTATGGCACACTTTTTGATGTAAATTCTGCAGCAGAAAAATGCAAAGATAAAATTGGAGATAAATGGGAAAGTTTTGCAAATTATTGGAGGACAACTCAACTAGAATATACCTGGCTTAGAAGCTTAATGAAAAGACATAAAGATTTTTGGGGAGTTACTGAAGACAGTTTAGATAAATCAATGAAAGTATATAAAATTGATAATTCAATGAGAAATGAATTATTAGATCTTTATAGAGTATTATCCACTTTCCCAGAGGTAAAAGAAATTTTAAATACACTAAAGAAAAAAAAATTTAGGCTATCAATTTTATCAAATGGAACTCCCAATTTATTAAACGAATTAGTAAAGAGCAATAATCTAGATGGTTTTTTTGATGAAATTTTTTCTATTGAACAAGTTGGGATTTATAAGCCAGACTTTAGAGTTTACGAAATGCCTATTAAAAAATATCAGATTAAAAAAAATGAGGTAGCTTTTTTGAGCTCAAATACTTGGGATATTTCTGGTGCTGGAAATTACGGTTATAATTCAGTATGGGTCAATAGAAATAATAGTACTTTTGATAATCTTGATTATCATCCAAAAAATCAAGTCTGCGATTTAAGAGGACTAATTGAAATACTTTAATTCTAAATAATTGGCTTTATGCGACTCTTGTGACTGGAGAATAAGATAAATGTAGTGTTATATTTTTATATTAAATGAAAAAAATTATTTTCCTTGTAAACGATTTTTTAAAAAATTTTGAGGCACTTGCCTCTTTATTTTTAAGACTTGGAATTTCTATTGCTTTCATAATTCATGGATGGAACAAATTTCCATTACCTCCTCAGGGATTAATAGAAAATTTTGATTTATCACCTTTTCTAGCTTCATTTGTTGCTCTGTCAGAAGTTTCTGTAGGAATTATTTTAATAATTGGAGGTTTTATAAAAAATCCTTATGGGAATTTTATTACAAGATTTGCAGGACTTACTATCATAATTATTATGGTAAATATATTTGTAATTGCACATCAAGATTGGTTTATTACAAAAAAGTTATTTACAAGTGAGCAAATTTTTCTTCTTATAGGGGGAATATATTTTTTATTAAAAGGTAATAACACTTAAAATGAGCGAAATTGAAGTTAATAAGATTATAAGTCCAGTACTATCTTCGGATGGTGCTGGTGTTAAACTTAAGAGAAGCATTGGTATAGAGCCAAATTACTATGATCCTTTTCTTATGCTGGACGAGTTTGGATCGGACAATAAAGATGATTATGTAGGTGGCTTTCCTGCTCATCCTCATAGGGGAATTGAAACTGTTACCTATATGCTTCATGGTGAATTTGAACACGAGGACAGCACGGGTGCAAAAGGAAGAATGAAGGCAGGAGATGTACAGTGGATGAAAACAGGAAGCGGTATTATTCATTCTGAAATGCCAGCTATGACTGGGGGGAAACTTCAAGGATTTCAATTATGGATTAATATGC
>MDSV01212109.1_pt1 | contig 20303 bp, 18 predicted proteins | sample 810851 | NCBI WGS metagenome assembly MDSV01 (sample SAMN05326640, study PRJNA326480) | marine metagenome | isolation source: seawater | place: Atlantic Ocean: North East | collected 2012 | reverse complement strand
TAGTCTTCTGAAAGGACCAACTTCGCCCATGGTTAGTCCAAACGGTAGTCATTGATAACTATATGATTCACCTCTTAGCCAATTTAACCTCCGCAACTAATATGCGATGTAGGTTGAAGCATTGCCTGATTGGCATGCGTCGAGATGAGGAATCAATCATATCTTATGTCACCAATACTAATGGTACAACAAGGCACGTCACCTTAATTGATCCAGATAAACAATCACCCCAAGTTGCCGCAGATAGAGCATGTGTTGCCATAGAATCCGGCTCTGCAATGATTTTCGTTGGGGGCTCGACCGACACTCCAGATGAAATAGTTCACGCTACTTGTGTTGCAATACAAGAGGGACTCGAATTACGTGCTTTTGCAGCAAGCCAGTCACCAGACAGTGACGAGGATAAGTGGAAAATTCCTATAGTTCTCTTCCCAGGCGGCTCTCATGCACTTTCACCAGCCGCAGATGCGATAACTTTCATGATGTTGATGAATTCAACAGATCGTAGATTTTTGATCGGTGAACAAGTTAGAGGTGCGCCATACATAGACAAATTTGGTGTAGACGCCCTACCTACTGGCTATGTTGTTTGCCATCCAGGTGGTAAAGTTGGGGAAGTTGGTAGTGCAGATTTGATAATGCCAGACGATGTTGACTTGGTAAAAGCCTACTCATTAACAGCAGCCATGTATGGTTTCAAATTACTTTACCTTGAGGCTGGTAGCGGCGCTGACAAACAAGTTAATCCACAACTAATCAAATCAGCAAGAACTACAGAAGGACTTACAATTATTGTTGGAGGGGGAATAAGATCCCCAGAACAAGCTAAAATTGCTGCAGATGCAGGAGCAGATTGGATAGTAACCGGTACTCTTACCGAGGATGCAACAGATCTCACAGACTTGTCGAATAAGATTAGCGAAATTTATTCAGCATTGAATGATTAGTTTAAAAATTTCCAAAATCAATTAATCTTCATCATCAAAGACCACCGGGTCACCACTGCCACCAGGGGCAGCAGGCCTATTAGTATCAACTTCCATACCAGGTTCTATTTCAGTTTCTTCAACATTTAATTCAACTTTACCACCCTCTGCTAAATTAGACATATCTTCAACACTGGGTGTCGAGATTTTTCTTTCAACATCAGGTGCACTAGCATAAGCTTCACGCTTCATCTCGCGCTCATCATGACTTCTAACCAATGATAATGAATCAGCAAATACTCTACCAACCACTTCCCTAGTTCTCTCCCCTCTTCGAACAGAATCTAATTCACTAGCCATCGATTCTCTAAGATTCTCTAATTCCCTTAATTCTGCAGTTCTATCCTGTAGTGCAGACTCTAAATCACTCATGGTTAACGACATTTGTTGTATTCTTTCATCTCGTTCGAAGACATCACTGTGGAGTCGCCTTTCTCTTCTTCTAAGAGACTCATACTCTCTATTTCTTTCTAATAAACGCCTTTTTAATTCCTCAATTTGCTCAACCAAATAATCATGTTCAGCAGAAACAGACCTAGGCCCCTGCATTACACGTTCTAATTGTTCTTCAAGCTCTGTTAACCTACCATCTCTAGCATCGAGCAGACCTCTTAATCGGTCAGCAATATCTCTTAACCGTTGACGCTCTTCTTCTAAGGCAATATTTGCCGCTTGTTCTACTTCAAATTGTTTTGTCATGTAATCAACTTGTGATTTCAAACTTCTTACTTCATCTGCAGTTACAGAGGTTAAACCAGCCTCAGCGGCTCGCTCTAAAGCTTCAACCATCTGTGAAACCCGCCCTTCCATTTCTCCAATAACTTCGTCTTGTTCTGAAGTAAGTAACTTTAACTTATCCACTTCATCTTCAAGCCTCACTCTTTCTTCAGTTGACAAAGATGATTGTTGAGCAGCAAGCTCTTGCCTGGCATCTGAAAGCAAACGCTCAAGGTGAACGATTTGACTTCTACTATCATCTAATTCAGCAACCATCTCATTCATTCGGGCAACTTCAGGCGCGACCATATCTTCGCGTTCAGCGAGATCCAATTCTAATACACGAAGCCTTTGTTTTACGGAAACCATTTCCTCATTCCGTTTTGATAATTCATCCCATGCGATTAAGACTTCTTCTACGAGTTGTTCCACAGGGTACCCTTGAAGCATTCCTTCCAGCGCAGCCCTCTCTTCAGATGATGTATCACCTACTCGCTTAATTCCGCTTGGTGAAGGCGAGCCGACTGTCATACGACGCCTATCGGTAATCAACTACTCTTGAACTTTCCCAATAATTTAGGGTCAATAGGTGCGTATTTACTACCTAATTACAAAAACCAACAACTTGTTTAGTTAATTGAAGTATACATATCGTCTGGCATTTCTCCAGCCAATTTTAGTGCCCCATTAGCAACACTGTTGATTGCATCTTCAACACACCAAACATTAACATCACCGATATCAGCGATTTCATCTGCCATTCTTGCGGCGATTCCTTCGATTAACGATCCCCCACCAGATAGAATGATGTTATTTCGTAGAATTGGTTGGTATTCAGGATCAGCCGTTGCAATAATTCTCTTGATCGCATTTCCGATAAGCGGAATTATTGTTTCACACGCTTCGACAATTAAGTCACCAATGTCGACAACTTGTTTTTTACCTTCAACTGAAAGCTCAACCATGACTTCTTTTACATCCATCCCAACATATGATGAAGCTTCTTTCCATTTTCTAACCATATCCTTAGTAACTTGAGCACCAGTATACTTTTTCTTGACAAGTTCCATCAAACCAAGATCTAACCAATCTCCAGCCTCTTGAATAGTGACTTGATCTTCTTCACTTGGAAAGGTGCCATGAATACGTGCAATATCAGTGGTTCCAGCACCAATATCAACGACGATTGAACTAGCAATTTCATCAATTCCATAAGCAGTAGCAAAAGGTTCTGTGACTACCATTATTGCATTTACTTGACCTCTAAGGGTTGCAACAAGATTGGATTTGTCGGTAAATGAGACGTGGCTTGGTGAACATATAACACCAAAAACCTCGTCATATTCTTCAGGGTCAACAGTTTCTAGCAAATGAGAAACAAATGCCTTAGCTGCGGCCAGATTTGCCTCATCATCCTGGGCAACCCCAGCAGCCATGGGCCTGTATAGGTTACAAGCCAACTTATTCTTCAATGCGTCATTCCCAAATAGGACATCACGTCCAAGGAAATTTCTTGCTACAGGGTCTTTCGGTCTTCCTACAATAGTTTCTATTGTGTGGCTTGCACCAGCACTTGACGATATTGTAGATTGGTATGTTCCTAGGTCAATTCCAACATATAGGCGGTCACTCATTTTATTCACCATCCGCTTGGCGGATAAACCACCCAAAACGACATTTAATTTCAAGGTTGACCCTGTTTACAAAACTTAAACAATTATAAAAAATCCTGATAAAACAAACGCAGTCACTCGTTTTCACCATCAATAAACGGTTCAAAATTCAAAACCCGATTTTTGTCAACCAAACCACCATTTTCCTCTAATGAAAACCAAATCTTCCTCACTAATAATGCAACTCCAATAATAGTCAACACACCCCAAAACATAGATCGAACTGTACTAGCTGATGCAACATCAACCTCGATTAAACGATCCGAATTAAAACTACTTTCTGTGGTGAAATATAATGGCGAATCAAAATATTTGATTCCCACATCCCCATCTGGTGAATTATTCAAACTTTGAGCAAAAATTTGAACGTGCATACCTAAGCCAGACACATCAAATATAGGCAAATCATCATGAGAGTTCCAAGAACAGTTATGAATCACGTCACGTGACAAATCTCCATTTTTTTCACACAATAAAATAGGGAAATAAGCTTGCATTCCAGTTTGATTCACCATCACCCGGGCGCCAGAAATATATGCATCCCCATCCAAATCAATAATACGCCAACTCACCCTTAATTCCCCATTCCAAACACCATTATCAACTCCTAATACTTCAACAGAAGAAATTGTAATTGACATATCGACAGGACGACAACCCACATCGTCTACTGGAAACAACTCATCGAAAACCGAATTACTGCATTCGTCAATATCATCTAGGACACCATCACCATCTAAGTCATCAATACATCCATCTAAATTTGTGTCAAATCCATTAGAATTTGTTATTGGGCAAATATCATATTGATCAATAATCCCATCTTGGTCGGTATCATCACTACAACCATCCTCATTCAAATCATACCCTTGAGGGTTTTGATTGGGACAAATATCAACACTATTTGAAATTCCATCACCATCTGAATCTCCCCAATTAGTCGAATCTCTTATGACTCCTTTCGCAGCAAGGGCAAAACCAATCCTATCCCCATCAATTCCCACTGTCCCAGGTTTATTGCCGGGAGAGACAAAATTTGCTCTAACTTGAACATCAATCCATTCTACATCATTCAAATCAGTATTTGAAATCTTAACACCAATACTGGTTTCATTTGAATTAGGCAACCCATCTAAATCCAATGAACCACTATAAACCGTTGAAAAACCATCAATATCATAATCATCCCCCACTACAATTTTTCCATTCGATAGCTCTACAACTAACTGCAAATCATCAACAATGGATGGTTCAGGTTTAGCGGGAAATGAAAGAATAACTTCTAAATCTTCAATACCATTTGGAACTAAGCGTTTAGTCCAAACCTCTCCCGATTGAAGAAACGGTCCAAAAGCCTCTCCGCCATTCCAAGGTGCCTGTAGAATGTCATTGTTTGGCGAATTTGCTAACCTAGTTTTTAACCAGTCACTAATATTTATATCACTTCTAAAACTATCATGAATCCAAATATTTTCAGTTGGAGTTAAATTATCTTCAGACAGACGATTTTGGAAAGCTTCAAAGTCTAATATTTCTGAAAGATTTAACACCCCCCAACCACTTTCACTATTTCTAACAAAACCCCCATTCTCTTGTGAAATGTCAGATGTTGCGAGCCCCATTAAAGACCTCAATAACGAACCGGAGGGAGTAAAACCCGGGCCTAAAAATAGGGTTGAATTAGGTAATTGCGACCACTCAGGAGTTATTGTGGAGAGATTGACCTCAGTTAAGACCTCATTATCACCCATCACCCACCCCTGCTCGACCATTTGTTGAATCACTCCTGCAAATGACGCGGCCATTGGCGTTGACATACTAGTGCCACTGGAACTGTACAAATCATTGTTTAAAGAGGCCTCTAAACCATCTGCTTTAGCGGAACTAATCGATACCCCTGGTGCCATAGCAAAAATCCCATATGTTTCAGCATCAGTGGGCCCGACAGAAGATGATTGTGAAACTTGACTAACTATTTCTTTTGTTGAAGATCCGATTGCAACAACATTTCTTGCATTTGACGGTTCTAATAACTGTCCTCCAGTATTACCCGGAGCGATAAATGATAGCGACCACGGTACTTCTAATGCCCAAAGATCAAAATCAGCAGATCTGGCAGTGTAGGCAGTAGTATCGTCGCCCCATGAATCAGAATGAATAACTCCTCCTGAAAGAGTATTTTCGAGTAATAATTTAGTAATATCATCTGGTTCAATCCATCCAGATTCGTTAACAACATCTTGGAATAATAATTTAGCAGCATATGACATTGTTGAACCATTAGTCGGTTGTATACCCTCTCGATAACTATACACATCGTGACAAACCAAGGTGCCTGCAATGTGAGTGCCATGTCTGTAATCCATGTCCTCAGGGTTATCGCCATCATCTAGTGATGTATTGTATAACAAAACCTTCCTATGACTTACACCTGGCGGAACTACTGCATCAACCCCCCCATCTTCAGTGCCAACATTTCCAATAGATGTGGCGTTTCTAAAGCATGCATGGTCTGCATCTAACCCGCTATCAGCAACCCCGAGTACAACACCATTGCCATTTAATCCAAACGACCATTGAGGTGGAGATATTAAAGTCCCCGACCCCATAAGTCCAGCAGATACTAAATTTCTAGATTCAGTCTTCAAAACAGGCTCGACCCATAAAATTCCGTCCAAAGACAGGATATTTGATATCTCAAAACCGATGGGTAATTCTACTTTGAATGACTTTGAGAAAGGCTCTAAATAATCACTATCTTCAAAATCAACTATTATTCCTAAGTTGCGAATATGGTTGATTGTTTGAAGTTGAGCAATATTAGACATCCTCGGTTCAAGCAGTATTTTGACCTCTGAACTTTCAAAATTAGAAAAATCCACCTCGCCCCTCCATTCTCCATTATCAACAGACCTTACTTCAAACCAATCACTTTGGATAATTTCCTTGTTTTTCCATACAAGTAATGTGTCTTGGTTTATAATCCGTAAAGGGTCTAGGCCCAAGTCCTGTACTTCAAACCACAAATCTTGAGTCCAAACCCCTTCAGCCAAAACCAATTCGACTTCTTTACCCGGGCCATTGATTCCAAAATCAGCAACCGGTGAGGGCAATGAAATCCCACTAGCCATTGGCGCGATGAGTAATAACATGCAGATGACCGCCGGCCGCATGACCCTGCACACCCCCTCAATATTAGTGAATCTCTCTATAAATCGATTTAAATTTCGCGACGGGAACTTTAAACCAACAATGCAAGTCGGCGAGGCGATGAAGGCATATCGTGTATCCGGAATTGCTCCATTTGGCAGTGTAAGAAATAAATTCAGTCTCGATCTTCCAGCGGAGTCAAAGGCTGATGCAGAGCACATTACCTACTCAATATTGGGCTCTCGCCACAAGGCAAAAAGAAGATCAATAAACATTGATTCAGTTGAAGAAATAGATCCAAGAACTTCCACAGAGCCACGAATTCTCCACGCATTTAGAGAGCAGATTGAACTTGCAGGCGGCCCGATTACTCCAAACCAAGAAGAAGAGTAATCAACGTCTTCAAATTCCTACAAGAGGAGTGAAGCCGATGATTGACCGTAGCGAACTCCAAACCAAAGCAAGGCTTGTAGAGAGTCACCGCCAGCATTTAGAAGAACTACAACGTAGAATGGAACAAATTACCAATGTCATAAACGAACATCAAATAACTGCTGAAATATTAACACGTCTAACTAATATGGTGGATAATGGCAAGGCTAACGCGCATGTCTCAATTGGCTCTGGTGTAACATTAAACTTTCATCACCCAGGGCCTGCTGAAGGTACTGCAATGATTGATTTAGGCAGCGGAGTATTTGGAGAACGTAAATGGAGCGAAGTTGTAGATATTATCAACTCTCGAAAAACCGAATTCCATGAGTTGTATGAAACATTATTATCACAAGCATCATCAATAGAGGAAAAACTAGGCCTCTTGGCTAAAGAATTCAATGAAGCAGCCGAAAAGATTCAATCGGAAAACCAAGAAGTAACACCTCATCAACCAAAAGAAGAGCCCCAAAAAGACTCCAAATCTAAAACTAGACGTCGTAGTGGGATATTCGGCAGTGAACTCACATTAGATGACTGAGGTGATATATTGGGTTTATTTGACAGATTTAAAAAACGAGTATCACAAGTTGTTGAAGACACTGATGCAGACAATCTTTCGGTGGAAGAAGGCTCCAAAGAAGGGATTGAAGTCTTAAAATCAGCAGAATCTAAAGTTGATACCGAATCAGTTGATGTAGAGGATTTAGAGTTGTCAAGTCAACCATTTTCTGAAGAAACATCAGAAGTCAATGAAGATGATGATTGGGAAGATTTTGATGACGATGAGGATGAATACATCCCTAGGCAATTAACCCGTAAAGAAAAAAAGCGTTTACAAAAAGAGCAAAAGCGTATTGAGAAAGCCAAAAAATCTTATCAAAAATCTATGAAAAAACGAGGCGCAAGCGAGGTTGCTCGACCAAAAGGTTCCAGAGTAGATCTGTCTATGATGAGAACAACTACAGGGAGAAAATTGGTTGAAGTGAAACAGGCACCTAGAGGCTCAACAAAAAAAGCTACAATTGAAACCAAAACGGGCTCCACAATCGAAGTAGATCTTGGAGGCGGTGTTGTAGAATCAGGTGGTAGGGTAATAAAATCGGGCTCTGCATTAGATAATTTATTAGAAGAATTAGAATGGGTTCTACTCGAATCAGACATTTCAAGCGACGCAGTCAGTGCAGTAATCGACGCTCTTAGAGATAATTTAATCGGCGCTCGTTTGCGAAAAGGAGCAGATCTATCAAAAGTTGTTGAAGCTACGTTAAAACGCGCCCTTCGCCAAATCCTTAACGCTGGATATTGGGATTTTGACGCTTCAGTTGAATCTTTTATCAAAGAAGGTGATAAACCTGTAATCATTATGCTAGTTGGCGTGAATGGAACCGGAAAAACAACCACTGCAGCTAAAATCGCTAAGCGTTTGCAAAACAGAGGACTTTCTGTAATTGCTGCCGCAGGAGATACTTTTAGAGCCGGAGCCATACAACAATTAGAAGCACATTGCGACAATCTAGGAATTAGGTGCATTTCCAGTCAAAGAGGCGGAGATACCGCTGCTATAGCACGTGATGCAGTAGAATCAGCCCGGGCGAAGGGAATAGATGTGGTATTGGTTGATACAGCAGGAAGAATGCAAAATAAAACTAATCTTATGAATGAGTTAAACAAAGTTCGAAAGGTTGCTAATCCGCATCTGACTTTGTTCGTGGGAGATTCCTTGGCAGGTAATGATGCAGTAGATCAGGCAAGAATGTTTCAAGAAATCATGAAATTTGATGGTGCAGTACTTACTAAACTAGACACAGATGCAAAGGGTGGTGCAGGACTTTCAATCGCATTTGCCACAGGAAGACCGATTGTCTTTGCTGGAACGGGGCAAGGATATGACGATCTAATGCAGTTTGATCCAGATTGGTTATTAAACCAATTATTTGAATAAAATAACAAATCATTTATTATTTTAACATCAATCTCTTTTCCGCCCTACAACGGCAACTGCAATCATTATTGTAGCAACCGATGCAAGCAAACCGATAGAAGGAGTCAACTCATCTTTCTCCTTTTCCACAGTCACCGATTCATTCCATGATTGCAAGTTACCATCTCCGTCTTTGTAACTATAATCAACTCTCCAATCCCCACTTTCATTCATCTTAAAAGTGTCAAGGTAGTTACCCTCCTTATCAACCACAACATCATTAGTGAACTTTTCTCCAGATGGGCTAGTGTATAGAATTTCCAAAGAGGTGTCTTGTGATTTTAACGTTGGTAATGTTCCAGCGGCGATGAAGTCGCCACCAAAACCGATTGAGATACCATTCCCGCCACCCGAATCAAGATTTATATCAATAGGCGCTAATTCCTTGATAACTGGTTGAACAGGCACAGATATAATTGCCCCCCAAGCAGTTCTGTGATATGTATCTCCTCCAAAATAAACCTGAACATCCCACAAGCCGCCCGCGGCAACCACTTGATCAGTAGCCATTCCCGATAATGATATATCAGTAGAAAATTCCCCATCATGAAGGTTTATCGATGAACTCGAGACATACTTGGTGCCATCGGGCGATGTTAGTATAATTGATATTCGACTATTTTCGTTAAAGTATCTAATCTCACCATCAGAACCATATGGATCTAAGTCTCCATAAACGGTTACAACGCCAGGGGTTTGAGATGTAGCTACAGTGTCAACAAACACCCTATCAACAGTATTAACCTGGTTTGTGGTACCTCCAATTTTATACATATGGCCATGGTCAGAATATTCCTTATCAATATCATCCTTAAACACAATCATTGAGAAATCAATAGTCTCAGTCATCCCCAATGGATAACCAACACTAGGGGTTAAATCCCAATCAACAGACATTGCCTGTCCAGCAGCTAAGTCGCCACCATACCAGGACAGGTTATTAGTCCAGCCTTCTGGCATTCCATTGGTTTGTAAAATCACCTTAACATCCTGATCAAACGGATTATTTAAGGTAAAACTCCCCATTAATGGGTGATATGGGCTTCCAGGGCTTGTTTCAAAATAATTTAGATTTTCTTGAGCATCATTGTTATTCAAAGTAGGCTCATCGCCCACAGGCTCTACAACCACTCTAATACATGAATGAATTTTGTGTGTTTGATTAGTACTTGTGTCAACATGTGAGTCATCAGGGAAATCACTTGATTCAGGAGTCCATTCTATGTAAGCAACTAATGGTTTATTGCTTTTTAATTCATTATTAACATTAGATTCTTCAGGGAAGTCTCCAAAATCCAAACATTCTCCATTACCAGTCTGCTGAGATATTGATGCCGCATCATCCCCACAAACAATTCGTCCAATAGTAGTCCAATCACCTGCTAATTCGCCCCCCGCAGTAGGCTTTTTCCATTGAAATAATATCTTTACCATACCATTGCCTAAAGTAGTTTCACCATTGTTGGAAATTTTAACATAAAAACGGTTTACTTGATCAACCCAGGGCATATCTCCTCTTCCAGTGGGCAATTCCTCATCTGCTGGGACATGCCACTTGTATTGTTGAGCATAGGTGGTTCCATTCATACCATCCCAATCAGCATCTCCATCCCCATCTATGTCATTATTATTCAAACGACTATCTACCCATATGTCGATGGTTTCCCATGGCCCCGGCTCACCCGGCGGTTGACCCCAATCACTAATGTGGATGTCAGCAGGTGAGGCGCCTGTAGGGTTGTAAGTCACTTTCACTTCTGCCGAGTGGCCAACAATATCAACAGATAACACTTCAATTTCTAATCCATAATTTAAATCTTCAAAAATTTCTCCGTCTGACCAAGCAGCATATTTTAGGTTTACAGTAGATGGAGGGGACATCACTGAAACAGCATCACCAGAGTCAGTATCACCCCATACTAAATCTTCTGCAGGGTTATATCCAGCCCATTCATTTATTCGATAAATCATTACACCCTCGCTTGGAATCGGTTTTGCAACATCAAAACTAGTTTCGAATCTAGCCTCAACCAGATAATACAGAGAACCATCACCACTAATTGGAATTTTCAAAACCTGATCATTAAAACCAGCAGGTAAAGCATCAGGGTCATCATTAACATCAGTTATTTCGTATGTAGCCATACCCGGGCCAACAACTGTAAAATCTGTTATAGCATCCATCGACTGAAGACCTTTATCTACACTATCCCATGTTTCACCTTCTAAAGCGCGCGTCCATGAACTTGGCATGACTGGATATGCACAACTCGAACCCATAACATCATGACAATGAGCATAATCATATGCTAGATGAGGCAATCCAACAGAGTGCCCTATTTCATGCGCCCATCGACCCCAAACAGCTACGTCATTGTCACTACTGCGGCCATATTCTCCTAACCAGGTAATCGATTTGTCCCAAACACTTATGACATCAGAACTTTGACTAAATGCTTCAAAATCCCCGTCTCCATCAACATCTTGTAAATCATCCAAAGCAATTAAACCATAATTATTTGGTTGACTACTACAACCGTTGTTACCACCAGAATGAACTAATACAATACCATCATATCCAGATAATCTTACACCTTCATCATATGCTGCAATAATAGTATCTGACATTATATCATCGTTATTTGTACATCCTTTAAAGTTGCCATAATCTGCCTTAGAAGGGCTAGAATCTCCTGTCCCATCTGCATTGGAGCGATTTATTGGCCTGTAAGCGTCTTCTCCAGTCGGATAAACATCAAAATTAACTGTAGTTCCGCCATATGTCGCTTCATCAAAAAATGACCTAACTTCAGCGAATAAGTTTTGCACTTCAACACGTGTTTTTGTTGCACTTTCATCAGAAAAATCAACTCTTAATACTGCGTAATCCCTAGTTTGTGACAAGGCGAAATTAGGGTCTTGGCCCTCATTTAAGTTATTTTCAAGGAAAGAATAATCTATCTGATTAATTTCTTCTTCACCTTCATTACCAACATCTCTATCATTAGATATTGATTGCCCCATACTCATAGTCATCATTATTAAAATCAAAAAAAAGGCTGTAAAACCTGACCTATTACCAATCATGTAGGTTATTTAATTTAACGGGATATTAGTCTTTTCCAAGTATTATTGTGAAAAATTGTGGTCCGGCAAGTAAAAAAATATTATCCAAATCGGTAAATCAATGGCCGAAATTTTTTCTGATGAAGACACTACCAAATTGTTCCAGTTGATCCACATGTTTCAACGCAGTGCATTGTTACATATGGGCTATATTCCAGACCAAAATGGCAACAAATATTTCGATATGGCTGAGGCAAAAGAGGCAATAGACTTACTCACAATGTTGCGAAATAAAACCAAAGGCAATTTAACCGATAAAGAGGAACAATTATTCCGCAGCGTGATTAGCGAATTACAATTACAATTTACCCGAGCCCCAACAAATCATCGCCAAGCAAAGGATGATGAACACCAATCAGAAACAATTAGAGAGACTTTTGCAAATCCCCGAGAAGGACCAATTGAAGAATTATCGCCAAATAATGAAGAAGAATGACCTAAAACATCCGGTTGATTGATGAGTTAGTTCTTCTTCGGCAGGTTAGGTTCCTATGGCATATGTCTCCCAAACTCCAGACGAAGGGGCACCAACCGTGCTTATTGTTGAGTCAAATGTTATGTCTATTCAAAGACTAACAACAATTTTCAAAATCAAGGAATTCAACGTTGAAGTCTGTCAAGATGGTGATAAGGCTGTCGATGAGTATATCAGAATAGATCCAGAATTGGTTATGATTTCTCTTGACATTCCAACCCTCGACGGGCATCTTGCCGCCCTTGAGATGAGAGAGCACGGGGGTGAAGCCAGAATAGTATTCGTGGCGCCCAAGCGTTTAGCACAATTGTCAAAGGATGCTGCATTTTCAGCCGGGGCTGTAGCCTGTTTAGAAAAACCAATCACATCCACTGTTCTTGAAGAGCAATGGGATACTATCCTCGGACCGATACCCGAGGCTCCGGGACTAGATGACCTAGATCAACTATACCCTGAAGATAGAATCAAAGTTGAAGTTGACGATGGCCCAATGGAGTTGCCGCCTTTACCCGGAATGCCATTACCGGGCTTGCCTGCACCGAATGCTGCAGAATTACCGCCTTTAGAAGCGACATTACCACCTCAAAATAATATGCCAATTAAACGAGGTGGGAAAATGAAATACCTAATTTTACTTCTGTTGATTGGTTTGGGTGCTGGTGGCTATTATGCCCAATCAAATGGTTTGATTTGAAGGCTCAGGTACTAATACAAGCGTAGCATTTTCTGTAACTGTTGTACCTTCAGGTGCAGATACAATTTGAGTCACCTTTACACTACTATCTGTTAGCAAAGAATCATCACAATCTTCTATTCGTTGATCTAGCGCTTTACTTTTACTCCATGCGTGGTATAGTAGCCAAAATGGTAATGATAAACAGATAAATGCAATAAACCAGAGGAATATAAATTCCATAATATCACCGACTCAATAATGCATTCCAAGATATTTCAGCATATTTTTTTGCTACCTCGGCAGGGTTTTCAGCCATATGTATGCCGGAACCAACAATAATACAATCAGACCCTGCAAGAACAGCACCATCAGGGGAACCATATCTTTGGCCCATATCACCCTCGCCGGTTTCCAGATTTACCCCAGGGGTCCAAATTAATTTACTATCTCCGACATTTACTCTCAATTCCGATAATTGTTTAGGGTTTGATCCATTTCCAATAAAACCAAATACGCCCTCATGTTTAATTCCAAGTTCAACAACTTGTTTAGTATATTTAGGTAACAGAAGATTTCCTCGGCTTGACATTTGAGCAAGTAATAAAACCCCACCGTTCCTATTTACATCAGCCCAGCCCGCCTGTAAACCATCTACAATATCAGGGCCAGATATTAGATGCGCAGTAACCAAATCAGCCCAACTCCTAATGTCATAAATACCGCCCATTTGCTCTCTACTTATTTTACCAATATCGGCAAATTTTCTATCCTCAAAAATCAACAAATCCATTTCTTTTGCTTTTTGACAAAAACTCATCCAAGCCTCACTAGACCAATCATCAATCAAATCAACATGGGTTTTTAGAGCCGCTAAATAAGGCCCAACTTGCTCGATTAAGTCATTTAACCCAGCCATGGTTTTTCTATCAGCAGCAAGGCATACGAGGCTCTGCTTTCGAGATGCAACTTCCATGTAAGCTCTCGCCATCGGATTCTCGTTGTTTGACCAACGATTCCCCCACGCTTGTACAGCCTCCATGCATAGTCCCAACACTTCCTTAATCACATAACTTGCGGAGAAATGATTTAATTTCTCATCACCAACTTATTCAAAGGGTGCCCACACCCCTATTCATGCGTCAAGCGATATTCATGTCAATTATTTGCTTGATGCTACCGCTTTCAGGGTGCTTTGCACCAGAGGAGTTATCAAGCAACGACGAAATGGAATATTTTTATCCAAATATCTACGATAGATATGATCTTGAGTGGACTTGGAACGGTAGCTACGCTATGGTTTTAGAACCAGGGCCATATCAAGCACTAGATGTTCAAGAAACCCTAATCACAGTTGACACGTCTGGGATATGGGGGGGTGGCCCGTCAAGCGCAGACGTACATCTGTCATATTGGCTACCATCTAATACTGAAAGTGGTGAACAAGTTCCCGTGATAGCAGTAATTAGCCCCTACTTTTCTTATGGCCAACCCGGTGACGAATCAAGCCCAACTAATGTGGTTGGAGCGGGCCGAGGGGAATTCATCTTTGACAACTTCATTCCTCATGGATATGCATTTGCTCAAGTGGCAGTATTTGCTACTGAAGAAAGCACCGGATGTTTTGACTACCGTGGAGATGGCGAAGGACTTGGTATACACTCAGCAGTTGAATGGTTAGGTGATCAAGACTGGAGCAATGGCAATGTTGCAATCTATGGCAAATCTTACGAAGGTGCAACTGCTTGGGAGGCGGCAGCTCAAGGAAGCGAACATCTCAAAACCATAGTCCCAATCTCGGGAACAACTGCCTTGGGTCCTTTATTGTACAAGAACGGTAGCGCAGAGGCCCGATCTCAAGTTATGCATTCCAATTACGGCAGCAGCATCCTTGATTATGATGATGATGATTTAGACAATTTGTGCTCGGATGTTGTTGAAGGATTCCTTGCAGGGCCAACCAGATATGGTTTGGGTGAGATGGACCCATATATGGATAATTATTATGATGAAAGAAGCCATATTGATAAAGCACTGGGCACCTACCAAGGTAGCATATATTGGGTTCAAGGAATGCAGGATTGGAATGTAGATCCCCACCAAGTATTTGGTGGACCTCCTGGTACAAATTGGTACCAAGAGTATATCGATAATGGCTATGATGTCGCGGGCATGTTGGGTCAATGGGAGCACAACTATCCAGATCAATGGACAAAACACAATGCGCAAGATTCAGGTTACGGTGCAGAAGCAATTCACAACATGACAAGGTGGGATTGGGCCCAAGATTTATTTGAATGGATGGAGTATTATCTCAAAGATATCGGCCCAAAGCCAGCTTTACATGCGCAAATACAGCGTAATGATGGTGAATGGCGAATAGAAGATACGTGGCCGCCATTGGATGTTGTTCGAACACAGTTAGATATGTCTGAATGCACTTCTTCTGGCTCCTTCTTAGGCGGTGCAGGCCTCGTTTTGGGTGGCGAAGAAACCATCACCACTATCTGTCCACCACTTTCTTCAGATAACGACACTCATATTTCTGGTTTAGCAACATTCCATTTAGTAACTGTACCATCATTTGACGGAGGACAAGTATTCATGGAAATGCAAGATTCCCAAACCGGTATCCGGCTTGGGCATGCGACTATGGATGTTAGATACCACGCCGGCGGATATGAGGCACAAACCGTAGTGCCCGGTCAAACAGTAACTATGCTAATGGAATTCCAAGGAATTGATGCCATACTTCCAGCCGGCCATGGAATAACATTTGTATTATCAGAATCTGGAGAAGATTACTTACCCCCTGCATGCACTCCTTCGTGTTCAATGCACGTTATCCCATCAGTGTCCACAGTTGAGATTCCGATAATATATAGAGATGGAAGCAATATTTTAATCACTCCACAAGGCGAAGACGCTGCTAATAATCAATAATCATGCAATGCTGTTTAGCCGCAATGCATTTACCAAATCCATTCTACTTACAAGCCCAACCAGAAAACCTTGTTCAACAACTAGCAAGACATCAACTTCAGTCAATCTTCTTCTCGATTCCGAAATAGATAGGCTGATATCTACTATTGAAGGATTGGTGTGCATTACTTGCCCTACCAAACCATTTCTATGGGCACCTTTCTGCAGTATACTTTCCTCGGAGACAACCCCTAGGATTGCCCCATCATCTGCCAATACGGGTAGTTGACTAATTCCTTCTTTCACCATAATATCTATTGCAGATTGAATCAAATTATCAAACCTAAGAGCAGAAACATTCCTAACCATAACATCCTCGACCGTATGAAGTAATTCAGGACTTTCAGCACGCGACAAAGCCTCGACAAGTTTTCTTAACGTAGAGGATCGAGGGTCAACAACCTCATTTTCCACTTTTGCAATAATAGATTGAGCCACCCCACTTAACTCTGCCAATCTAGATTGAGTAATAGTTAGCGATTTTCGCCACCGTTTAATATGACTTCCCGTTGGAACTTCCATTACTTCAACCTCGTGACAATCGTATTGAAAGCAGAACTTAACTCAATTATTTCAGATTTAAAATCACGCCCCGGCATCTCCGGCATCTCTATTTCACGCTTATCATTGAGGATTTCCTTAACAGTAGCCAAAACCATGCCCCCGCTCATCATCCATAATTGAATAAAAGATCTTAATTGAGGGGTGTTTTCGATATTCATCACATCATCATCCATGCTACTTCTAATTAGAGGCAGAGGATAGACATTGTCCCGCTTTAGTTTTTCACCATCAACCAAAAGAAAATTAGTTTTTATTCAAACGCCCAAATAAACATTTTAGCGCGCGCAAATGCTCACACACAACTCAATAATGCAATAATAAATAAATCATATGAACAAGAAAAAATCATTAAACTGAATAAAAACACAAACTAAAACCATAAAATCTGAGCGTATGGTTAATATACCGTCCATTAAACGACGCGAATGATAACGATGATAGATAAAGCAAAGTTAGAATATATTTGGCTAGATGGATATGAACCGACTCAAAACATGCGAAGTAAAACCATGGTTAGAAGTGATTTTGGCGGGACAATCGAAGAATGCCCCATTTGGATGTTTGACGGCTCTTCAACCCGCCAAGCTGATGGCGGAGCTTCAGATTGTTTACTAAAACCAGTAGCAATATTTCCAGACCCACAGCGAATAAATGGATATTTGGTAATGTGTGAAGTAATGAATCCAGACGGGACCCCTCATCCATCAAACGGCCGAGCAACCATTGATGATGATGATAATGACTTTTGGTTTGGATATGAACAAGAATATTTCATAATGGATGTTGAAACTCAATTACCTTTAGGTTTCCCAGTTGGAGGCTACCCAGGACCTCAGGGTCTATACTATTGTTCAGTTGGTGGGAAAAATACTCACGGGCGCTCATTAGTCGAAGAGCATGCAGATTTATGTTTAGAAGCAGGTATAAATTTTGAAGGAATTAACCAAGAAGTCGCTTGCGGTCAATGGGAGTTCCAAATATTTGCTAAAGGAGCAAAGCAGGCTGGAGACGAACTTTGGGTTGCTAGATATTTATTGGACCGTCTAACTGAAAGTTATGGCTACTATATTGAATACCATCCAAAGCCAATAAAGGGAGATTGGAATGGATCTGGAATGCATGCCAACTTTTCCAATGGCGCCATGCGTGATGTCGGTGGAAAAGAATTATTCGACACAATATGCGAGGCATTTGGAAATAATATTGAAAAGCACATGGCGGTATATGGCGCCCATAATGAGGAGAGGCTAACTGGATTACATGAAACACAATCAATCGACCAATTCTCATACGGAGTTTCAGACCGAGGCGCATCGATAAGAGTGCCTGCATCAGTACCAACAGATGGATGGGTAGGTAGACTTGAAGATCGTCGGCCAGCATCTAACGGAGACCCTTACAAGATTGGTGCCGTTATTATTTCAACAACTAAGTCTGCAATGTGAAACAACATATAAAGCGCTATATTTGTTCAATATAGTTTTGTTTGGGTTAATAAAATTATAAATCACCATGGTTACAAGTTTTATACTTTAAACAAATAGCATAATCATATCAGTAAGAGGTATAACTATGAAGAAACCATCTGCGACTTTTTTGATATTATTGTTGATTTCCCTGACAACATCAGGTTGTCTTAATTCGTCCGAAGGTAGCGATTATTGTGGTGAAGGAACCTCATGGGATTCTGATGCTGAAAAGTGTATAATTAGTCAAACCCCGATACCTTTGTTCGAAGGAAACATTAGTACTGTTACTATGCAAATAGTTCATGCTAATAGCACAACTGAAGCCAACCTAACATATACAATTGTCATTGAATTATATCACCAAGATGCACCATTCCATGCAGATAATTTCCGTAAACATGCCGAGGCTGGCAGATATGATAATGTGACATTTCACAGAGTAATTGATAATTTTATGATTCAAGGTGGCGATTTCGAAAATAATGACGGAACAGGTGGATATGCGACTCAATGGTACGGTTATTGTGATGGAGAAAAAATGATTACCTCATCAGAATGTAATAGTGAAACATCGTACACCATTAAAGATGAAGCAGACAATGGTTTGAAACATGACCCATGTACTATCTCCATGGCCAAGACAAGCCAACCTCACACAGGAGGAAGCCAATTTTTCTTACTCCCTGAAGATGCTCAAAATCCTAATACTGGAGAACAAGGCACACATTGGCTTGACGGGATTCATACTGTTTTTGGTAAAGTCATTTCAGGTTGCGAACATATTACTACAATTTCAGAGGTTGAAACAACATCCAATAATAGGCCATTGACTTCAGCAATAATCATTAGTGCAACAGTTTCAGAGGCTTGATTTTAGAGACAAATTCATCAACTGTCGAATAAATCGGCAATTATGGACTTGAAACAACATATTAGAGGCGTGCCGGATTTCCCAATTCCCGGGATTTTATTTTATGATATTTCGACAATATTGTCAAACCCGTCTGCCCTTGAATATGCAGTAACGGCCATTGAAGAGAAAATATCTGCTTGGCAGCCAGATATTATTGCTGGTATAGAGAGTCGTGGATTTTTGTTTGCCACACCACTTGCTATGCGAATGAGGCTACCGATGATGATGATAAGAAAAGCCGGCAAACTACCTGGCGAGGTAGTCAGTTACGAATATGACCTTGAATACGGAACCGATACAATTCAGATTCAAGCTGATGCAATTCAACCCGGTCAAAGAGTGGTTATTGTTGACGATCTTCTTGCGACAGGAGGGACATTGGAAGCATCGATAAAAATCTGTCAGAAGGTTGGCGGCGAAGTTATCGGATGCACAGTTGTAATCGAATTAGATTTCTTGAGTGGTAGAAACAATCTATCAGTACCTTGCAAATCGCTTGTGAATTATTAAAACCGCCGCGCGGAAAATCTTCCATATTTCTCTAAAATAGTCGATTTTATCTAAACCTATATAGAGCCGCCAATTTATAAAACAGTTAACCGTTTATAACGGAGGGGTAAAAAAAATGAGTTTTGAGAAGAATATAGCGGACTATTTCAAGTTCGAAGAAAAAGGAGCAACGCTGAATGGAGAGTTAAGAGCAGGTATGACGACGTTTCTGACCATGGCTTACATATTGGTGGTAAACCCATCGATGCTAGCCGTAGCCGGAATACCGTTTGATGATGCATTATTTGCCACTTCAATCGCAGCCTTTGTTGGTTGTGTAGTTATGGGATTATGGGCTAACAAGCCATATGCATTGGCACCCGGTATGGGGCTGAATGCGTATTTCGTATTCTCAGTAGTACTTGCCATGGGCATTCCATGGGAAGTCGCTCTAGCAGCGGTATTCATTGAAGGGGTTATATTCCTAATTATTTCTCTGCCACAAATTGGTTGGAGAACCAAGATGATCAATGCCATTCCAAGAGATCTAAAGATTGCAACCGGGGCAGGTATTGGTATGTTCTTGGCCATAATCGGTCTAAGAGAAATGGGCTGGATTCAGGATGACGGTGCAACACTAGTCAATCTTGGAGGCACAGAGTCTTGGGGC
>MDSV01196026.1_pt1 | contig 20308 bp, 19 predicted proteins | sample 810851 | NCBI WGS metagenome assembly MDSV01 (sample SAMN05326640, study PRJNA326480) | marine metagenome | isolation source: seawater | place: Atlantic Ocean: North East | collected 2012 | reverse complement strand
TCTTTTGATAGATCTACAATCTCAGCACCAAATTCTTGAGCAAGCTGACATTTAGCTGAGTCAAAATCTATTGCTAGCACTCTACATCCGCTAGCCTTTAAGATTTGAACCGAAAGTAATCCAATCAGACCAAGCCCGGTAACCACAACAGTTTCGCCAATAGTTGGATTAATGAGTCTAACTCCTTGCATTGCAATAGCAGCTAAAACTGTAAATGCTGCCGACTCATCATCCACTTCATTTGGAATTGATGCTATAAGATTTTTTGGAACTCTAACCACATCAGCATGACTTCCGTTTGAGACAACACGATCTCCAATTTTAAAACCCGTATCATTGCCGTCAATAATAGTCCCAACATTACAGTAACCAAGCGGCATAGGTTGATCAAGCTTAGATTTTATAGTTTCATAAGTCGCTATAATTCCATCTGACTTTAATTTATCTAATACCATTTTTACTTTGTCAGGTTGAGAACGAGCTTTTTCAACCCAATTAGATTTTCCAAAGTCTATTAACATTCTTTCAGTACCTGAAGAAATTAATGAATTAGTTGTATTAATCAAAGCATGGCCCGATATAACTTTTGGGGATGGTATCTCTACAAGAGAAGTTTTGCCATTAGATATGTTTTGCAAAATTTGCTTCATACTTATTTTTTCTTAATTAGGTTTTAGTATAGAAGATAAATTATTACAGTTATATTTTATTTACTGATTGTTATAAATTTTCAATGAATTATTTATCAATGTTAACTTGTCTTTAAATTTCGGATAATTTATTAAGACGGCTCTGTATTTACCTTTAAAGACGAATAAACTGCCTGCGGCATAGCCACCTACTCCCATTAACTTAATTAAATCACCCAAATCTTCAAGAGATGAGGCTCCTCCCATAAAGGTAAATGGAACAATTAAATGATTTGATATTCTTCTAGCTAACTCAACATCATAGCCATTTTGCATTCCATCTCTATCAATTGAATTAATTAAAATCTCGCCGATACCTAAATTCTGAAACTTAGATATCCAGTCCTCTAAACTTCCAGCGCATTTTTTTGTGCCGTTATGTGTATAAATAGAATATTTTCCTAAAAAGCTCTTTTTTACATCAAAAACGCCAACAATGCTTTGAGAGCCAATTTCTCTAGCTATTTCTGATATAAGATTTGGGTTATCAAATAGCACCGAACTTAAAGCAATCTTTTCAACGCCCAAATGAATGATACTTTTTGCCTGGTCAAGATCTTTTATACCTCCGCCGTAACATAATGGCATTCGGCACTCATCGGCAAGTTTCCTAATTAGATTAAAGTTAGGTTGTTGATTAAGCATAGTTGCATCAATATCTAATACTATTAATTCATCTACTGACTTTTCATTGAAAATTTTCACAGCATTAATGGGATCTCCAACATACTTATCATTTTTAAACTGCCTTGTCTTAACAAGACCTTGATTTCTTATAAGCAAACATGGCGTTATCCTTGGACGAAGCATTATTTAGACAAAGCGAAATTACCTAACAACTTTATCCCATTTGATAAGCTCTTTTCAGGGTGGAATTGAAAACCATATACATTTTTATTTTTAATTGCACAGACAAATTCATCACCATAGTTTGAAGTGGCTAAAATATCAGCAGGATTATAAGCAGAAAAATGGTATGAATGCAGGAAGTAAAAACCCTTCATTAAATCGACACTGTCCCAAATTAAATCATATTTATAATTTGAAATATCATTCCAACCCATATGAGGCAAACTTTTAATGTCACTATCAGATGTAATTACAAATTTTTTTGTTACCCCATCAATATATCCAAGTCCAGGTTCTGTACCTTCATCACTCGACTCACCTAACATGTGCATTCCAATACAAACTCCAAGTAATGGAATACATTTTTCTTTTACATGAAAGTCTAGGTCATTTCTTAGACCAGAACTGTTAAGCATTTGCATTGCAGAATCATGAGAGCCAACTCCAGGCAGGATAATTTTGTTGATCTTTTTAAAATCATCTTTAAATTTTATAGGAATAGCTTCGATATTAAGACCCTTATAAATTTTAAGAAAGGCGCCCACATTACCTATTCCGTAATCGAGAATACCTATCATCTTTTTCCACCTAATTCCTTTCCAATGGTTCTAAATATTTTAGAGCCAAAATCATACAAAGTTTCCAGATTCGCATAATCTTTATAGGTTTTGTTAGGGGAATTAAAGATATCTCGCAACTCTTCTGAGCTCCAGTCTAGTTTATTGGCTACATATTCAAAATCATGATTGATTGTTTCTTCGTTGAAACCAAGCTCATCAAGTTTATTTAAAGCATCTTTTCGAGTCATTTGATTAGTTAAAATAAGACTCGAATATTGAACTTTCCGAGTGTCATAACCAAATTTCATTGGTAACCAGTAGCTTTCATAAAAACGCGTAAACCTAGACTCAAAGTGCTTTTGCGGATACTTCTCATATCCATAATTTTCAACTAAGAATTTAGTTGCAGCTTCTTTGTTATAAGGCATGAAATCTAATAGTCGATGAAGTTTTATGCCTTTAATATAAGGAAGATAGATCTTATGCCATAGTATATTTGATATTGGAAATTCTCTTAGGGGAGCTTCTCCGTGAAGTTTATGTATATTTCTTAATTGAATTGAATCAGATTGAAAGTACATCCACTCTTTAGGATTTCTAATACATTCGGTGGAGTAATTTCCTCCAGTTATAATATTCTTAATATTATGCTTTGAAGCAAATTTATACATTGTTGCAAAAAATGCATGATCTTGGGGAGTGTCTATGTGCGGAACTCCTGACTTAAAATAAGCCCTTTGCAAATCTTTCATTTCTTCCCAATTGATCACTTCAGTATATAAATCTAATCCCAACCCATCTACCAGTCTTTCAATGTTATTTACTGCAATCTGTGAATTCCAACCAGCATCAACATGGAATACTAATGGTCTTAAACCTAATTTTTTAGTCACTAGGTAAAGTAAATATGAGCTATCAATTCCTCCACTCATACCTAGAATGCAATCAAAATCTTTATTTGCGCCCTCTTTTTGTATGAGGGATGTTATTTTTTTTAGGTCTTTTTCTCTTCCGTAACCCAGATTCCATACTGGTAATATTTTTTTATCAAATGTTTGACAGTGATCGCATACACCTTGACTATCAAACATGATATTTGAGTCAGTAGTATCCATGACACACCTTGAACATACTTTTATTGTCATAGATTCATGAATTTATCTCACTTTTGGAGCAATATTGCATAACTTTTAATTGGAACAGGTTCTTAAAAGTTGTACCTGTAGAAATCTTAAATACACAATCAAAGAATAATTTATTTAGCATATTTGGCTAGTTCTGTATCTACTTTAGATGAAAGAACATATAAGAAATCAGCAATTCCATCAAAATGATAACATAGGTATCCATGCTGTCTTAAAAGTCTATCTACTTCTTTGCTATCAAGTTTTGCCCTTTTAGAAGGATGATTTAAACCATCAAATTCTACCGCTATCTGTGTAGGGTAAATTCTTTTCTTTAGCATATCTTTCAAAACATCTATCTCAGCGCCCTCTATATCTAACTTTAAAAGTTGTAATTGGTGAATGTTATATTTTTCAAGAATTGATTCTATTGTGACTGCATCAACCTTTATATATTCAAAATCAGAATCAAGCTTATAATCGTTTTGATAATTAGTTATTGAATATGATGTGTGTTTTGGATTTTTTGGAGCAAAAAATCTTAAGCTTTCATGATTAGTCCAAAGAGCAAATTTTTCTAATACTAACTGATTGTAACTAAGTCCAGTGAGGTTATAACCTTCTACATCTTTATGACTGGGGGCTTGATCCTGAACATTTGAGCTACTTCCAATTCTATCTATAATCCCTTCAAAATGAGTGATCGCTGTTGGTGTTGGATCTAAAATAATTACTTTTGCATTATAAGTTAGAGCAAACTGAATATCGAAGGAAGCGTCTTCTCCTAGACCGCAACTAACAATTGTAGTATCAAAGAGCTCATGAAAGTCGAAAAAACGTTTACCGCCATATTGAGATCCTAGACATATTGGAATTAATTTACATTTTTCAATAACTAAATTAGGTGCATGGAGACGCATTTTAAATTTAGTGATTAGGCTACTAAAAATAGATAACCATCCATCTGTTTTAATTTTATTGACAAGTCTGTTAATCATTATTTAAGAACTCATTCAAATTAGTATATTTTTTATTCAAATGTATAACAATGACCCATAAAGCTATGGCTAAATTATTGAGCTTATTGAATATTTCTATTTTATTATTAATTTTTTAACATCAGATTAATAATATTATTTACATTATCAGTGCTTTTTTGCCATGTTATTCTTTCATTAAGCAATTTATCTGACTCTAATAATTTATCTAAAAGCTTATGTTTATTATTGATGTTGTTAATAATAACTTTAGCAATATCATCAGGATTAAGCGGATCAAAATAAAAAGCAGAATGGCCACACACGTCTTCAGAGAAATCCCTTTTACTGGTGAACATAGGCTTTCTTAGATACTGAGCTTCTAAATACGGAAGTCCATATGTTTCAATTAAAGTTGGCATGATGATAGCGGTTGAATTTTTTATTTTTTCGAGCAATGCACTTCGATCAAGTCGCCCAAGAAAAACAAAGTAATCTTTTAGCCCTGCCTTTAATATTTTCTTGCAAAAATTAGCTTCGGTATTACCAGAAAGAGAGTCTATAGTGAGCTCGAATTTAAGTTTAAAATTTTGTAATTTTAAAATTTTGGCCACATCTATAAGTATATGCATATTTTTATGTGGGTACATTGCTGTTGGATAAATCAGTGTAGGAGTTTCATTAATAATCACTTCCTTTGATTGATAATTCTTTGCTTCTGTTTCATCAAAACCAACATCAACAACATAAATATTATTTTTCTTATTAATCGAGCGCAATCTATTTTTCATAGTGTTAGTTTGCACTATAAAACTGTTACAACGATTTATAGTTAAGAGTAGATAAAGCCTTTTTGCTAACTTAGAAATAATTTCTTTAGGTTTAAACCGTAGCCATAAAGACAAATTATTGTATACAGCGTAAGGCCAATCAAAATAAAATAGCTGCTTTATAGGCGCTCTGGCAGGAATATCACCGAAATTTAAGATCAAATCTATATTTAAGGTTTTGGAGATGACAGCAACTTCATTCTCATAAAAGAATACTTTTTCCAATAATGAATTCGGAGAAGTAAGATTATTAACAAAATGTAAATTGGGATGTGCCGCAATAACCTCATCTGAAGGGTCAGAGATTATTATATAAAATTTATTATGATTTTTTTTTAAGCTATTAAATGCCTTCAAGTATGACTGCTTACTACCAATACCCCCTCCTGTATTCCAAGTCATCAAATTAACTAAAATATTTGCCATTAACGAAAATATAAATTGACTAACTTACTTATAAACTATAATTGGCAGCTGCGGCATCTTTGTAGAACATCTTTACAGTGTCTAATGAGAACTCCTCTAAATCATAATCGATCAATGATAATTTTTTTAATATATCGTTTGTTACTGTAATTATATGGCACCCAATTTCATCAGCTTGAAATATATTTAATAATTCTCTTGGACTTGCCCAAATCAATTCAGCAGAGTTATTGCTTTTTAAAATATCAACTGATTCCGACATAACAGGAACTGGGTCTTTTCCGGTATCGGCTATTCGACCAGCAAAAACAGATACATATGACGGAATTTCAGGACTAAGCACTTCAGAAACTTTTGTAACTTGCTGGACAGTCATAAGAGCCGTAACATTAACTTTAACTTTTTGAGCAACTAAACTTTTTACTAATTCATAAGAAGGTTCTTTTTTTGTATTTGTAATTGGTATTTTTACGTAAACATTTTCTCCCCAGCTAGAAATTTCCAATGCTTGGCGCTCCATCTCTGAAAAATCATCGGAGAAAACTTCAAATGAGAGAGGTTTCTTAGGGATTTCAGTCAATATATCTTTGCAGAAAGAACTATAGTCCTTTATGCCGGCTTTCCTCATTAGTGTTGGGTTGGTTGTAAGACCCTTAATATATCGTTTTGAGCTCATTTCAAGCATATCTTTTTTATCAGCTCCATCAGCAAAGATTTTAATATTCATGCTTTCTATATCATTCATTAGATTCTCCTAAAATAATACCAGTTGCTTCAATTAATGATTTCGCGGAATAATCGAAATTTTCTGGTTGTCTCTCATCATAATTGTAATCAATAAAAATAGTTTTACAGCCAGCATTAAGCCCAGCTTCAATGTCTCGCCATCTGTCTCCAATCATATAACTATTAACTAAGTTAATATTGTATATTTTGGCTGCATCCAAAATCATGCCTGGCAATGGTTTTCTACAAGAACAATTATCTTCATCATCATGATAACAAACTTTAAATTCCTTTATTGGCAATATCGCTGATAAGTATGAATGGATATTCTCAATATCATTTTTAGATTTGGTACCACGAGCAACATCAGGCTGGTTTGTCACAACAATAAGCAACCACCCAGCATCGTCAAGCAATCTGAGTGCTTGCTGAACTCCTTTTAGCAAATTTAATTCAGATAAATTTGATGGTGGAAAGGGTTTTCCATTAACAACAACTGCAGAATTAATTACTCCATCCCTATCTAAAAAAACTGCATTAGGCATAAAATTAAATCATCTGCTATTAATTTTATTAACTGAAGATTCCCATTTTGTTTCGTATTCTTTTAAAATTGGGTGAGATACTAATAAGTGCCAAATGACTGCTTGAAATGCTTCTGAATGAGGTGTGATAGTATTTTCATTTACTGTAGGGATAATTACACATGCATCTGCCTCTTGCGCTGTAAAGCCACCATCACGACCTACAACACCCATCACAACAGCTTTAACTGACTTAGCCAATTTAATAGCTTCCACCAAATTTGGACTAATATTTTTTTCTAAATTTCCTCCTCCAACTGAAAATATAAATAAAGCATCATTTTTATTTAGTTTGCTTGTTTTTAACCATTCTGAAAATACAGTCTGCCATCCTTCATCATTTGTTCTTGCTGTTAATTCTGAGACATTATCGGTAGGTGCATATGATTCAATTCCTACGATTTTCCTAAAATCGTTGACTGCATGAGATGAATTTCCTGCACTACCACCAACTCCAAGAAAAAATAGACGCCCCCCTTTTAATTTCAAATTTGAGAGTAACTTCGCAATTTTTTCAATGTCATTAATATTAATTTTATTAATAATTTCTATAGCCTCAGCCATATGTTTTTTAGAATAAGTCATTTAATACCTCTATTTATAATAAATCTTTCTGTATCGATAATTCCATCATGAGATCCTATTTCATAAAATCGCTGTGAAACTTCAAATCCTGCTAATTCATCTTTTATAGATAAATTATAGAAAACTTCTCCAAGATCAAAATTTTCATGTCCATATTCAGAAAATAATGAAGCTGATAATATAGAAAGTCCATAATCAATATAATTCATTTTTTCTTGAAATAAATCTTTGTTATACATTGTTACTTTATCGTTGTTGTAAATAATATTACTTTTATCCCATTTATTATTATTTTTTAAAACAGTAACCAATCCAAGCTTTTTTGATCTTAAATATCCATTCAAAACATCGGAAAAATTAATTGGCAGATAAGAGTCTCCGTAGAGAACAAAAAATTCTTGAGGAAGATAAGATAAAGCTTTTTTAATTGCTCCGCCAGTCCCAAGCAATTTAGGTCCATCATCAGAGTAAGAAATCTTTAAATTAAATTGCTTACCAGATCCAACTTTGTCCTTAATCATCTTACCCAGATGGCCAATGCATATATGAACCTCTTTAATTCCTTGTTCGGCCAAGTAATTTAATTGGTGGAAAATAAAGGGCTTACCTGCAATTTGAATTAACGATTTCGGACTATATTTTGTTTTTCCTCCAAGACGAGTGGCTAATCCGCCAGATAATATAACTACTGGATACATAATTTAAAAAAATTTTTAGGATGTCATTACAATTTTAGTGCCTTCAAAATCAAAATTAAATCTTACCTCTTCTAAATTTGCTGATTTCATTGCATTTCTTAATTGATTTCTATCTTTTGCCATAAACATTAAAAACCCACCACCGCCAGCTCCTACTAGTTTGCCGCCAATGGCTCCATTTTTCATACCAAGCTCATATAAATCATCGATTTTTGAATTAGACATTCCGCTTGATCGCTTTTTTTTATGATTCCAATGCTCATCCATAATCCTGCCAAATTTTAATGTATCTCCCTCTATCAAAGCATCTCTGCTTCTATAACCAAGTTGTTTGACATAATGGAGATTATCAATCATTTGCTTATCTTTATTCTTAGATTTAGTATTCTGATCTTTCAAAATATTGCTTGCACTTCTAGAATATCCCGTAAAAAACAATAGAAGATTATCCTCAAGATCATGCAGGGTCTCTATGCTTATATCTAAAGCTTGCGCCTCTACAGAACCGTCTTTGTTAAATTGTAAACAAGTAATTCCGCCTATAGCGGCAATATATTGATCCTGCTTGCCAATTGGCTCGCCTAATTTTTCAATTTCAATTTCACATGCTAGTTTTGCTAGCTCTTCTTGAAGAAGGTGTTTTTTTTTATGAGTATAAAGTGCTTTTATTAGTGCAGTGGTAAAGCTGCCAGATGAACCTAGACCAGTCCCCGAGGGAATATCCGCAAGAGTAGTTATTTCAATTTGAGGAGTTTTGAGATTCATTGCACTTAAAACTTCTTTGATTATTGGATGTTGAATTTGCATAACTGAATCAACATTTTCAAGTTGAGAATATTTAAGATAAATGCCCTCGGTGAATGGCCTCATCACATTGACATAGACATACTTGTCTATAGCTGCGGCTATCAAAAAGCCACCATGATCTGCGTAATAAGATTTAAGGTCTGTCCCGCCACCTCCCAATGATATTCTCAACGGGCTCTTTGCTATGATCATAAAATTGTCCTTAAAATATTAATTTTAATATTAAAGATGAAAGATTAATAGGATAATAGATTAATTTTGTGAATATGATGTCTCAATAACTTCCAGAACTTTCAAAGCATCGTTCAATGAAGAGGATGGCTCTCTATCAGATCTAATATCTTCATAGAAGTCATCTAATTCTAATTCCCAAGAATTATCTGGATCAGGAAAGCTCCATGAACTTTTTTTAGGAGGACCCATTTCTGGAAGCATCTTGTACCAAATTATATTTTCTTCACCATAACTGCCACCCAAACCGTTGAGTTCTAATTTACCAAGTTTTCCATATATTTCCATTGAAAATAAGTTTTTCCACTCTGTGCAGGAAACATGAAGAAACGAAGCTTTTTTGCTGGAGTTTTTAAGAATTAGGAAGGCATTATCATCAACTGGCATGTCCCCAAAATATGTATGGGTAAAAGCATCAATTTCCTCTATATCACCTAAAAACCATCTAGTTAAATCTATTAAATGCGAGCCCTGATCAATAAGTTCACCCCCGCCTGAAATCTTTGGATCTGCTCTCCATTCTCGGTCATAGCCAATTCTACCTCCATGGCCATATCGTGATCTCATAAACATTAATTCTCCAAGCATTCCAGAGTCTATTATTTCCTTAGCTTTAAGCAATGATCGGTGGTATCGATGATTAAAACCAACGCGAACCTTTTTATTGTTTGATTTAGCTGCATTAATTAAAGCCATAATTTGATTTGAATTTATTGCGGCGGGTTTTTCAACAAGTACGTGCTTTCCTGCATTTATTGCAGAGAGTGTGATTTCAGCCAATGTGTTATGTAGCGTAGCAACAATCACAATGTCAATATCAGTTGATGTTATTAAATCTCTCCAGTTATCATAAGTTCTGGCATCTGAAGTACCCACAATTTTTTTTGCACGAGATAAATCTATATCTGCACAGGCAATTAATTTGCCCCCAGCACCTAATGACAGGGAGCGCTTATTTCCAATTAATCCACATCCAATTAAACCGACACCAAATATTTTCTCTGATTTCATTAGTAATCGCCCCAATCCAAACCTTTATCTCTGGATGTAATTCTTCTTAGAGTATATAGATCTAAATTATTTAGCTCAGATAAATGATTAGGCCAGTTCGACCAGTTATCCCAGACTGCACTTATTAATTTACCAGTTATGCCCCTGCTTTCATCAGAAGCTAAAAATAAAGCTAAATTCGAAACCTTTTCAAATGAGTATTTTTGATCTATCAGAACTTTATTTGCTTTAGTAACTTCATTGATTCCGGGTTCATTATTTTCATTCAAGATCTCTCTTACCATGTCTGTTGGCATCATTCCTGGCGCTATACAATTCACTTTAATATTTTGATCAGAAAGCTCTTCAGCTATTATTTCTGAGAATCTTACCAAGGCTGTCTTAGATAATGCATAGGGTGAAAAGTTTTCCCTTGGAGCAGATGCACCTCCGCCAGAAATATTAATTATTGATGGAGACGATGAATTTTTTAACATTGGAAGAAGATTTCTACATAAATAAATAGGAGCTTTTAGATTTATGTTTATCACCTTGTCCCAGTCAGCGTCAGCCATTTTAGAAAAATGTCCAATTGGCCCTTGGACTGCTGCATTATTAATCAAAACATCCAAATGTGTAAACTCATCCTTAATTATCTGAGTTATGGAAGAAATCATTTTGGCGTTGCCAAGATCACACTTAAGAATAATTTTCTTTTGATTTTTACGACTCTTTAAGCTTTTCAGAATTGAGTTTAATCCTATTTTGTTACTTGCAAGAATGGCTACAGAATAACCTTCCTCCCAAAATGAGGTAACAAGATGTCTACCAAGACCTCTAGTTCCACCGGTTATAAGAACATTTTTTTTTGTCAATCTCTTTCCTCAAAGACCCATTCATTGCTTCTTAAGTATTCAATAGTTTTGATTATTCCATTCTCAATACTAACTTTAGGTTTCCAACCTAAAGATTGAATCTTTGTTGTATCTAAAAATATAAAGGGGTTATCTCCAATCCAGCCTCTTTCACCGCCACCATACTCTAATTTAGGTTTTAATTTTAATTCTTTACAGATCCAATTAATTGATTCGTTTAATTCACAAAAATCTTGTTGGCCTAAATTAAAAATGTTTACATTATCATCAGATTTCAACATTGCTAACAACATAGCATCGATGCAATCTTGGATGTACAAATAAGATTTTCTCTGTTTGCCATCTCCTAATACGAAGAGATTATCTGAATCATTCGTAAGTTTCTTATAAAAATCAAATACATGCCCATGTGTGTATCTTTCACCTAATATTGAGACGAAACGAAATATCCAAGATTGAAAATTAAATGCCTCGCAATATGAAGAGATCAGACCTTCACCCGCAATCTTAGAAGCTCCATACAAAGAAGTCTGAATAGGAAATGGGCCATTTTCTGGTGTTGGAATAACTTGTGATTCGCCGTATACAGAACCGGTAGATGAAAATATTATTTTATTTACATCATTTAATCTCATTGATTCCAGCACATTGTATGTTGCAATTGTGTTTTGCTGTAAATCTCTATAAGTGTTTTCTATTCCAAATCGAACATCTGCATTTGCCGCTAAATGAAAAACCGCATCTATATTTACAAAATACTTTAGAAGATTATCAAAATCTAATAGATCAACTTCAATAAGCTCAAAATTTGAGTTTTCTAATGCTGAATTAATAAATTTCTTCTGGCCAGTAGAGAAGTTATCAATTCCAATAACTTCATGACCGAGATTAAGAAGCCTATCAACCAATGAGCTTCCAATAAATCCAGCACAACCTGTTACCAGATATTTACTATTTGGTAATTTTGACATACTAGATTTTTGTTTCTTTAATATTCAATTTTTAGAATTATAATTTATTGCTAACTTAAAATTTTCAACCATATTATCCATGGTTGCCTTTTCTGAATAATAATCATACGCAGATTTTCCAAGAGAACTAGCTTTCGTGGGGTTTTGAAGAAGGTCGAGTATTTTTATTTCTAGATCAGCCAAATTGTCATCACAAAAAATACCATTTTTATTGTCAATAATATTATTTATTTCTCCACCGGAAATAGCAGTTCTTTTTGTAATAAATGGAACTCCGTAAGCCATGCTCTGTAAAACAGCAAGCCCAGCCTGTCCAAAAGAAATAGACGCAATTGATTCTAGATAATATTTAGCCAAATCATCTGAATTAGTGAGGGAGCTAACAATTTCAACATTATCATTGATTCCTAAATCTTGAATTAAATTGAGCAAATGATCTTTATCCGGACCATCGCCTATAAGGGTTAATTTTAGATCTATTCTTTTATTTTTTAAAATATTAGACAAAGCTTTTATTGTTACATCATTTTGTTTTCGTGGATGCAGGCTACCAACATTTATAAATCTATTTTTTATCGAATGTTTATAAGCTTTTATTCTAGTCTCAACATGATATGTGTTGTTTGCTACAAAAAGACTATCAGATTTTTTGAAGAATTTCTGGCAGTCGCTATAGGTCGAGTTATCATAGAATATAATAGCGTTTCCTCTTTGAGCGATTAATAGCTTTAGAATGAAAGCAATGGGATTTTTTCCTCTGGTCATCCCCCACCATACCCAATTAATACTTTTATCGTGCTTAAAACTTTCAATAATTGTATAAATCCATCGTATGTCAAACATTGCAATAACTACTGTTGGGTTGATTGATTTAATCACGTTACTTAATCCTTTTTGGAAGTAGAATGGTCCAAATTTTTTTGCTTCCAATGTAATCTCATTAAACATATTTTTGGGATCATTTAATGCCTTTCCAGAATGCAAAACGGTTACTTGATCTGTCTGTGCAAGATAGTTATACAAAGGGCATCGATAATGAAGCAGTTGATTTTGTATAATTAATATCATTAGTTGAGCAACCTTGAAAAGAAAATTAAAAAATAAATATTTTAAATAGCATTGATTATTATATTCTCTTAATCAATATCAAACAGTTCCTTAGCCTTTAATTTATTAAGAATTATTAAATAAAAAGGCTCTTGAATTTATAATACCAAACAATCCCTAAAATCATGATCAATCCGCCGTGAGTAGATAAAATTGCAACCAAAAAGTCCCTCATTTGAAACCCCTCAGAATATCCTGAAAGAACTATTAGTAAAAAACTAGAAAAAAGGAGACTAATAATCATGTAAATATTTGTTTTTCCTGTTGCAACCCAAAGCATCTCAAGCAACCCGGCTATTGATATCAGAAAAATATATGCAGAAAAAAGGGGTAATAGTTCTGATAAAGCTACGTATTCAAAAGAAAAAAGCAATCTTACAATAAAGTCTGAGTATGTTGCTATGGTCATTGATAATATCAAAATCGGTGAAACCACTAAAAAAACATAACTACGTAAATGATTGAATAGCTCCGATTTGTTTCGAGAATTAATCGCTTCTGCAAACCTTAAACGCCAAATTCGATAAACCACGCTAATGAAGATTGTGCCAATAGTGATGAACTGCCATCCTAAAGAATAAATGCCCAATATCTCAGTGCCGAGTTTATTTTCAAGAATTAATCTGCTGAACCCTCCAAAAGCAAATGAAGATAAAGCTACAACAGTGAGTGGAGCACATTCAACAATATATCCATACAAACCCCTACTAAACTCACTGAGTCTAAAGGCCTTGTAATGACCATGATCAAATAATTGAAAAAATAAGCTAAATGATAATAGAACTCCAAGCAAGATAAAATATCCAAGAAGTTCTGAGTACCCAGTCAGCACTAAAGCAAAGGCTCCAGTTACATATGCAAATTTTGAGAATAAATTTATATAAGAGTATCTTTCATTCTTTTTTTCAATTTCATAGAAAAAAGATAAATCGAATTCCTTTATAACAACTAAAAAAATACAAACTATAAATACGTAATTTGGCGCATAGACCAAGGTTAAAACTAAAAAACATGAAATGCTAAAAAACAATTTAATAGCAATCACATTTGACATAACCTGGCTAGCGCTTCTCGTCTTAACAAATCTAGCTGCAGCTGTTTGCTCTGTCCCAAATTTAGTCATGATCGATAATAGCCCTGCTAAAATCATGATCTGACTATAAATACCAAATTTACTGGGTCCAAAAAAATTTGCGAGCAATATTGTAAGTGCGTATGAGAGAACAGCTACAAAACCATTTACAGCTGTCAATATAAATAACGTTTTAGCTGTTTTATTGGTAGACATGATTTAAAAATAAATCTTTTTCAGTTTATTTAAGTAGTGTGCTGTTTGAAATAAAGGAATTCAGTCATTGCTCATCGTGACTTAAGCATATTTCTAAAATGTTGTAACCCCATTGAAATTTTGGGCACATAGTAATCCAAAGTTTCAAGGAACAAACCAAATATTGAATCAGGATAAATATTTTCTGAAAATGACACTTTATTTGTTTCACTTTTTTTATCAATCAGATGACGTACTGACTTCTCTTGCGATGCCCAAGGCCAATTTTTGCGAAGAGTAAAAGATAACATCATTCTTGTTTGTTGTGATCTATTTTCATTACCCCTATGCCATGTTGTTGAAAATCTCAGAATAACATCACCCTTTTCTGAGCAAATACGTTTTGAGTACTTTTTTAAGTTACCTTTAAAAAAAGTGAATGTAGATGCTGGATTCAGATAGTTTGTATTTACAACACTTACAGCACCATTAGATTTCGTTACCTTAATCAATGGGACGTTTATTGTTAAGTGAGCTTCATTGCTATCAATATGATAACGCTGCTTCTTACTGCCTGGTAAATTAAGATTTCCTCCAAAGCTGACATATCTATATTCTGGAAATTGCTCAGTCAATGCCTCAATTAATCTGGTATTTTTGAGTTCATTCCATATTTTATTGTGGATATAACATGAATCAATTGCTAAATTACCCATCTTAAATCCTGGTAAATTCTTTGATTTAAGAGCACTAATATCAAGCTCTTTTTCAAGCAAATGATTTGCATCAGATAGCAGCGAATGATCAATAAGATCCTTGATAATTATATTTCCCTCGGTAACTAACTGATGAAGGGAATCTTTGTGATCAATATATTTCATGTTACAAAATATGTATCAACTACTTTCTTGATATACGTAAGTTCAATTCTATTATATTTATAAGAACTGATAAATTAGATAAAAACTATATCATTTTTAATAAAAGATTAATTTATGGCTTGTAAGAATCGATTGTTGAAATTTTTATTGTGAGAAACAATATATGTCATATTTGTTTGTGAATTCTGAGCAATTTGATGATCTTCTAATCGTGATAATTCATATTCTCTGTAAAAAGGATAGCCTGGAAAGGTATCGGTAAAAATTTTTTCAGTCTTCTGATCAAGAATTATAACTGGAATGTTTCGAGCAATAGCATCATTAAACCAACCGGAGCCTCTGATTTCAGAATTAGTTATTACAATAATTCCTTTAAATGAATAGTTGTCTATATCAATTCTAGAAACCACCTTAAATTGAATTCCTTTTAAAGAGAATTCATCTAGTTCATAACTATTATTTTTAACAAAAAAATTATCGCCCTGAAAATATTTACTTTTATCCAAAATAATATTCAAGTTATTGCTAATTGTAGGCGCCGCATAATCTCGAGAGACTACTCGCTTTAATTTAGCATTGTCGATAAGCTGAATAGGAGAACCTACATAATAGACATCAAGCAACAGCTCTTTTAATCTCTCATATTGACCAGAAAACTGAGCTAATCTTCGTACCTTTTTGAGTAAAAATTTATGCCAACTAGCCTTAAGCCATGAATTTTTTTCAGGCGTCGTGTTGTGTTCAAAAACTGCAAGATTTAGAAAAAATGGTAATGTTAAAGGCAAAAATAGATGGTCATATGTCAATAAAATAATTTGTGACTTCCTATAAAACCATATTAATTTTAAAACGTGAATAGCTCTTCCAAAACGTGAACTTGGTGCCTGTTGAAAAATGCATTTGGCCTCTGGGATTACTAACTGCTCAGAGAAAACAATATGGATGATCTCAAGATCCTCTAGAGCTGTAAAAAAAGCGCGGTTAAAGTTTCTATGATTATCAGGTGAAATCCAATCTATTATTATCACAAGAAAGTGTTGCTTGGGTAAAACTTAAACATTACAGCTATAAAAATTATCCACTTAAATTAAAATCATACAGGTGCTACTGAACATTGACATAAAATAAACGAGATTTCTTCTATGGTCTTACTAGATAAATGATTTTTTTTCAGCATGTCTGCAAAAGACTTATATGGTTATCTGGTTATTTTTTGACATTATTATGAGGCATAATGAACTTGTTTGCATATGGAAGTAGCAGTTATCACCAACCAATATAGACATCTAAATTGTATTAAATTGATGATAGAAACTGAATAAGATTTTACCATCAAAAGCATTTTACAATCCTGATTTTGACCATACACCTTTAGTATCAACTATGAACTTCCCTTTAAGTTTATGAACATCCATTAATTTGAATTCTTTATGATCAACAAGTAATACGCAAATATCTGCTTGGGTTAAAGCAACATCAATGGTTGCCAGTTCAACAAGCGGGTCTAGAGAGGCAGGGAAATCTTCGATATTAGGTTCAACAACAAGCACATTGCACATTTCTAGAGAGCTTAAATCCATAGCAATCTGAAGTGCAGGGCTTTCTCGCAAATCATCAATGTCCGGCTTATAAGCTAAACCAAAACAGGCTATGGTAACAGGGCCTGAATTCTGATTTAAAAAATTTTTAACCACAGACTTTACTTGGTTTACAACAAAATCTGGCTTCGCATCGTTTATACGGCGAGCTGTCTGAATCAAAAGAGATTCGTCTGGAGCTGATGAAGCTATAAACCAAGGGTCTACAGCTATACAATGCCCGCCAACACCTGGCCCTGGCTGAAGAATATTAATTCGAGGGTGAAGATTGGCCAACTCAATAAGCTTCCAAACATCAACCTCTAATTTTTCACAAATAACAGATAATTCATTTGCAAATGCAATGCTAACATCTCGAGAGGCATTTTCAGTTAACTTAGTCATTTCAGCAGTGCGAGCATTAGTTATGCTGAACGTTCCTCTAACAAAAGTTTTGTAAAGATCTATAGCAGCCTCTGAACAAGATCTTGTAAGACCCCCAATGACTCTATCATTCTCAACTAATTCTTTCATCATTAGACCAGGCAAAATGCGCTCTGGGCAATAAGCTATTCGAATATCAGAGCTCTCACCATGTGTCTGCGGAAATGTTAAATCGTCTCGCTCCTCTGCTAACCATTCTGCCATTTGCTCTGTTGTGCCGACTGGACTGGTTGATTCGAGTATCACTAAATCACCAATTTTTAAAACTTTTGCTAGGGCTTTTGATGCCGATTTAATATAACTTAGATCTGGCTTAGGGATCGAGGATTTTGAATTCGAAGAAATAAGAGGGGTAGGTACAGCGATTAAAAATGCATCGGCTGGCTCTGGGGATTTGACTGCTCTTAAAAAACCATTATTAACAACAGTTTTAAATATCTCGTCTAAATTTGGCTCTGCTATATATAGATTACCTTTGTTAACCATGTCCACTACATGTTGATCATGATCCACGCCTATCACTTTTTTCTTTCTTGAGGCCAGCATTACAGCTGTAGGCAATCCAACATAACCTAAGCCAATTACTGAAATAGTATCAAATGACATTTTAAAGTTCTCCCGAATTTAAGAATTCAATTATTCTCTTACATGCCAAACCATCCCCATAGGGATTATGAGAAAAGCTCATCATATTATATTGATCGGGATCACTTAAAAGGTTGTCAACTTCACTAGTAATTAAATCTACATCTGTTCCCACTAGTTTTACAGTACCAGCATTTACGGCTTCAGGTCGTTCTGTTATCTCTCGCATTAATAGAACAGGTTTGCCTAGTGACGGAGCTTCCTCCTGAATGCCTCCTGAATCAGTGAGGATTATAAATGACTTATCCATTAAATAGCAGAAAGGAAGATATTCTTGAGGGGAAATTAAAAAAATATTTTCTAGACCGCTCAATAACCTATTTACTGGTTCTTGCACATTTGGATTCAAATGCACCGGGTATAGAATTTGGACTTCTGGATGTTTTTGAGCGATTTGCCGAAGGGCCTCACAAATTCTTTCAAAGCCACCGCCAAAACTTTCGCGACGATGTCCCGTGACTAAAATTAACCTTTTGCGACTATCAAGATAGGAAAATTCTGAAGCTAAAGCTGAAGATAAGGAGCTATCGTCATTCAATTTTTTTCTAACCAAGAAAAGAGCATCAATTACAGTATTGCCTGTTACTAAGATACCTGATTCTGGCACATTTTCACTTAATAAATTCTCTTTAGAGCTAAGGGTTGGAGCAAAATATAAATTAGTAATTGCACTGGTAAGCTTTCTATTAGCTTCTTCAGGCCATGGCGAGTAAATATTGCCAGTTCTAAGCCCCGCCTCAACATGTCCCACCTTAATTTTTTGATAATATGCAGCTAAAGCTGCTGCAAACGTAGTTGCAGTATCACCATGCACTAATACCATATCGGGTTTAAAATCTTCCAAAATCGGCTTTAAACTTTTAAGAACCGACGTGGTAACATCGTTTAGTGTTTGACCCGACTTCATGATATTAAGATCAAAGTCAGGCTTTATTTCAAATAATTCCAGAACATGATCAAGCATCTCTCTATGCTGAGCTGTTACACAAACCTTTGCATCAAATCGGCTATCGGCTTCAAGAGCTTGAACCAATGGCGCCATCTTTATCGCCTCTGGGCGCGTTCCAAAAACTGTTAATATTTTTTTCATATTATCAATTGATGCCTTTTTTGAGGATATAAATTAAAAAGAAACTGTATCACAAAGAAGAAATTCTATTCATAAGTCGCTTTTTTTAGATTAATTTGAACGCATTTTTGAAGGATAAAACTTTATGACAAGCGCAGTAAAAATTAACCCTGCTGAAGAGAAAAAGGCATTAAATAATAAGACAGTAAACAATATTCCACAGATTTTCCTGCCCAATAACATCTGTTTAATACTAACGAAATATATTACAAAAATAACCGTAAGTAATCCAAATCTCAAGCCAAAATCAGTCCAGAAATCATGGAAGTTAAAGTAGATAGAATTATTTAACTCCTCGACCGAAAACGCACTATCAAAAAACCCTACAAATCCTAGCAAGCCCTGGGTGTCAGCCAATCCTGCCCCAAGCCCGCTTCCAAAAATTACCTCAAGCGCAGACCTAGAGAAAAATAGTTGATTCTCTGCAAATCTCACAATATCTAAAGCTTTTAATGTACTCAAGAAGTCTAAATTACCAATTAAATTTATTAAGTTTGTGAAAAGCAAAATAACTTTGTATCTCGAAACATCTGAATCAAATGTAGGGAGTTCAAAAATATTAATTATAGAAAACATCGACACAAAGAAAATAAGTAAGAATACTGATCGCGGATGCTTAAGTTTCTCTAACACGAACGCTAATAGTAGTAAAAAAACGAAGGAACCAATCAACATTCTAGAGCCATAATTAACACAAATTAGGACTGTAAGAAAAAACAAACCTATTGCAAATAATGGAGTTTTTTTAATCAATGCCGTATATAAAAACGGAAATACAATAAAACTTTTAAGGCTATTATAATTCATATAATGGTTATCGTAGGTGAAGAAAAAATAAGTGTTTGCAAGCTCTCCGATAAGAAAGCCAAAAGAAGAAGCGAATAAAAGAGGGAGGGATAGCTCTACTTCACTTCTATTAAGCAGCACTAAGAATAAAATTATGAGGGCCAGTATATCGCGTCGAAAAGTTGCCAGATCAAAAACCGACATCTGAGAAAACAAAGTGGTCATAAGCAACATGACGGATAAAATAATAAAAAATAATAGTTTCCTATAGGCAATCTTTGGCCTACTTAAGTATCCCAACATAAGTAAACTACTGACATAAATCGTATACCTTATGATAGTCGGCGTTTCTGAATAAATTCTCCCTCCTTGATCGCACACAAGGAATAGTGAAATTACAAGCAGACTTAATCCAATCTCTAGCTTATTAGATAAAAAATAATATAAAGAAAGCACGTAAGGTAGGATGCAAATATAAATATTTAATCCATCTAAGGAAAAACGTTGACTAGCGAAAAGTCCGCATATAAAAACAAAAATTGCCAAAGGA
>MDSV01098724.1_pt1 | contig 20313 bp, 31 predicted proteins | sample 810851 | NCBI WGS metagenome assembly MDSV01 (sample SAMN05326640, study PRJNA326480) | marine metagenome | isolation source: seawater | place: Atlantic Ocean: North East | collected 2012 | reverse complement strand
CCTGGAGAGTTATTTGAAGAACATAAAGACCTTTCTGCTCTTACGTTGGTAATTATCACTCAAGATAACTTCAAAGGAGGTGAACTTTACATAGATGGAGAACCTATTCGTGGTTTTAAATCGAATGGTGATTATCTTATTTTTAATGGGCAAAAACACCCTCACGGTCTTACTGAAATTACAGAAGGGTTAAGACAAACTATATCAGTATTTTTTGACGAAAAAATTTCAGTTATATGATTACCTTAACATCCTGTATTAGCGTTGACTATGACTTACCTTTTCTATCACATTTTGTAAAGCATTACAATAAGTTGAATATAGATCATTACAAGTTTATATTTCATTCTAAATTTAAATTTTATCCATCGAAGTTTGAACACCTACTAAAACCTTTAGGTGACAAAGTTGAAATATTTACTTGGATAGGAGAGTTTAGTTGTGGTGAAAAAATGGATAGACTAAACCAATTACAAACGGAAGGGCTAATTTTAACAGCAGATGTAGATGAATACCAGATATGGGATAGACCTTTAGAAGGTATAGTATGGGGCAAGTTAAGAGATAGAGAATCATTAGATTCTTCATTGTCATTCATTACTGATAAAGGATTAGAGGAGCAATTTCCTATTATAAGTGATAAAAGTAAATGGGGTAGGAATCTTATGAAACCTTGTTTATTTCCATACAATATAAAGTTTACTTCTCCTCATCATCTAGAAAATATACAACCTTCTGATGATTATATTGATGTCGATCATTATAGGTGGGTAAGTGGAAGATTAGAAAAATCTATCGAAAGAGTAGAAACTCATAGAAAAATCAATAAACAAGGAAGAAAATTAGAGGAATTTGGTTTTTATCCTACAAAAGGATTACAAGACGTTATAGACGAGTACGGTTCTAAATCATTGATATGAAAATATTAAAAAATTTACTTACAGAAGAAGATAGAAACTCTATATACGATTGGTGGTCTAAATATGAAAATAAACCTGACGACCATCAGGCTGTTGGTACTAAAGCAATTAGACAAGATAAATTTTTTATTCCTTATCTCAATAAAATTAAACCTATATTAGAAAAAGAAACTGGATTTAATCTTACTAATAGATTCTCAGGTATAAGAATGTACCAAAAAGGAGACAAATTAAAAAAACATATAGATGATGCTGCTGAGTTTGCTATTTCCATTATAGTTAAACAATCAGATAAAAAAGATAACTCATTAGTTTTTTATGATAACGATACAATTGTAATTAATTTACAAGAAGGAGAAGGATGTTACTTTAGAGGTACTAAAATACCTCATGAAAGATTAGAAGTTCAATCGGAGTATATTTTACACATTTACTTAGGTTACGATATTCAAACTGGCTTAATATGATCACAACAGTACTTACAGTAATGGATAGATTAGAATATCTTCCATCACAATTAAAAGCTATTCGTAACCAATCTATTGAAAGTAAAATATTAATACATTGGAATAGAAAAGATAATTATACTCTAGATTACCCTGCTATAGTATACCGTTACCAACACAAAAGTGCTCCTTTATATAATAGATTTATTTCTTCGTTAAATATTGATACACCTTATATCTTTATATGCGATGATGATATTCTGCCAGGTAAGAAGTATTTAGAAAGATGTATAAACTTTTTAGAGAAGAAAGACGCTTGTATTGTTAATTATGGAATGATATTTGAAGAAGGCTCAACTAACTATAACGTAAAAGAACGAATAGATCATCAGACTTATTTGAATGAACCAAGACAGGTTGATATGGGAGGTCAAGGTTACTTATTCAAAACAGAACTATTAAGAGAATATTGTAAGTATAAAATACACGATGATAAATGGGGTGAAGATATTCACTTAGGTTTTATTTGTTATAAAGAAAATATTCCTACTTACGTTTTAAATAGTGATAAAAATAATATAGACACTTGGCAAGATATGTCTATAGGTCAAAGAGGAGTAGATAATGCTGCTCAATGGAGATACCCTACTCATAAACCAGTAAGAGATAAACTAGTTAATATTTACTCTAAACTTGGATGGGAATTTAAATTAGCTAATCCTTCTATAATATGAAAAATTGTATTTACTTTTTTGGTGATTCGTTTACTGAAGGTCATAAGTTAAAGGGTACTGATAAAATATGGCCTAAACTTATACACTCATGCTTTCCGGAATACGATTATATTAATGAAGGTAAAGGAGGTGCATCTCAACTATTTGTTATTAATCAAATAATAACCAATTTATACAGAATAAAAAAAGATGACCTAGTATTTGTATTAGAAACTGACCCTATTAGAACTGAAGTATATAGTAATAAGTTAGATAAAGTTATACCAACTACTGCTAGAATGATTTCTAATATAGAAAAGTATGATTTTTTACCTAAAGAAAAAAAAGAATCATTAGTTAACTATACTTACGAACATAGATATGAATATGCAGATAAATTTATTAAGTTCTACTCAGATATATTTTTAGACTTTAAACAATATTTTGATAGTATAGGAGTTATTTTTAATCATATACCTTATCAAGAAGAAAGATGGTCTAAATTTGAATCATATAAAGACGTAAGTAAAGGAGTTATAAATGACTACCATTGGAATGAAAAAGGTAATTATGACTTTGCACAACATATCATTAAACAGTTTAAAATCGTTGGTAGTCTGAATAAAAGTTCATATATTTAATTATGAACGTAAATACTCTACCTTGGCAACCTACCTTAGATATTGGATGGTTAGAAAGATTTTTCAGAAAAAATTATTATAAAAAGCCTTACGATAGGTTTATGTGGTGGAGAAGTTATACTCCTAAATTTAAACCTTTAAGTAATAAATCTCCTTTTAGAGATAGAATAGCTAATGGTGACTTTGATATTGCTCCTTATCGATTTGAAGCTATGTTAGTAGAGCATAGAATGAATCAAAAATGGATAGACTGTAAAGGATATGAAGATACATATAGAGAAGCTACTCAGGTTGATAAAGCTAGAAGAACTAGACTTTTAGAAGACTACGATAAAGAAGAAACTAAAAGATTACAAGAATTAAGAAAAGGGTTTATACTTAATTTAAAAATTACTGGTGAGCAGTATGATAAAGAAGTACTTAGACCTTCTAAAAATTTACTTTCTTTCTATGATAAAATGGAAAAAAAGTATGGGACGAGAGGAATCCTCCCTAAGTAGATTCCTAAATATTTATTTAATATAACATGTTTAAACATTAATTTTATGAAAACGTTTTTAATAATTATCGCAGTCTTAGCACTTATAGGTGGAGCGATTTGGGTAGGAACCAAATACTTCGGTTTATTTAGTGATGAAGACAAAGACGGAATCCCTGACGAGGTTGAGGATACCGTAAAAGAGGTCAAACGTAGAGCTAAAAGAGTAAAAGAAGAGCTCAAAGACGTTGGTGATGCTATAAAAGATGTAGCAGACCAAGCTGGAGATTTAGGAGCAGCAGTTAAAGGTAAACCAAGAAAAGGTAGAAAGCCTAGAGCTAAGAAAGCCTCTAAATAATGCAGGGAAACCTAAATGTCGACCTTTCCCAAACAACTCCGGTTATATGCGAAGAGTGTAAAGGAACATATTTCGAACAAGCTCTCGTCATTAGACGAGTTTCAGCCTTCCTTACCGGACAAGGCAAGCCAGGATTTGTTCCAATACCCATCTTCAAATGTAGTGAATGTGGACACGTCAACAACGAGTTCATACCAAAGGAAATTCAATCCTTGGACTGATTCCTACTCAGGTTTGCACGAATATGAATAAGAGAGACCTTCGGGTCTCTTTTTTTTCATCTATTTATTAAATGGAATTCCTATCCAAAGTCAGACAGTTTTATATGTCTAATTAAAAATCAAACATATGAATTTTATTGAAACTTTTAGCTCTTGGGCTAAGAAACTGACAGATGTTGGAGTCAGCATTATTGCATTAGGTGTAGTATTAGAAGTACTATTCAAAGGTGCCGTGATTCCTTTCTGGCCTGAAGTATCAGTAGTAAACAACATAATGGAAATTATTGGTAATTTAAGCAATGAAGGTCTACTGGGATTAGTAGGCGCTGTTGTATTGTATCACATTCTTAAGAATAAGGCTGTGTAATAGTGCAATAGAATAATAAGAGGGGCTTCGGCCCCTTTTTTTGTGTCCTTATCATATTTATTTATAGAAGAAGTTTCATAACTGTTTTTAATCGTCATGTAAGTGTTAACATAATGGTTGCCTTAAATCGCAGTAATATGAGGCTTTTACTTTTTTTATTAAGTTTCTTATTTAGTTTTTGCTTAACAGCACAAGAAATTAAATTAGGGGACGTACAAAACAAAATCCAACTTGGTGACTTAGTCGGCAATAGAGATTTAGCTTTTGGAGTCAAAAACGTTTTAGAAGAAGTAGTACAAGATTTAGGATACGATCTTAATCCTAACTCACCCATAGAAATTACTGTAGACTTATTATACTTCGATGTAAAGAAGAGTAGTATGCAATTGGCTGTCTATAATAAAAATATAGACATTTATCAGATTATCGCAAGAGCGACTTTGATAAAGAACGGTAAAAAGAAAAAACAAGTAGTAGCGAAAGGTACTGCTAAATCTATATCAACAGCTACCCTCTTAATAGATGAAGGTGGTAAGTTTTCACAAACAAACGTTTCTTCAGCAATAAAGAAACTATGTGAGCAGTTGATTAGTAAATTAAAATTATGAAATTAATAAAAAAGATATTAGACTTTTTAGATTGGATCGACACTGGTTTAAGAGAAATGTATGGTATCGATAATAGAACTTTAGGAAAGAAAAAATGAGAAAACTCTTATTATTATTAACATGTTTTCCAACAATGCTTTTAGGACAGTTATCTGGACCTACAGCCGATAGTGTAACTAACGGAGAAGGTGCAGCAGGTCTTATATGGTTAGGCTCACCATCTAATGCAAACCTAGCTATAGCAGATGTGGAAGTTAATGATACTATTGTATTTGGTATTAAATTAACAAATTGGTTATCTGACACTCACGATATAACATATGCTCACATAGATGTAGAGTATAATAAAAATGCGTACACATATTTAGAGACAACATACTTTGCACCATCTGATGATAATCCTCAGAATAGTCAATTTGAAATGACTGGGTATAAAATGTCATGGAATAATAACTATGAACATTATGATATTTGGAATCAATGGCAAAATGGTTCATATACTCAAAATGCTGATTGGAATAACCTTCACCCTCAGACTCAAACAACAGGAGGTGACTTAGCTGAGTTAGATTATTATGTATCATTATCATTTAAAGTAAAAGATGCTGGAGAGAATCACGACTATACTGATAACATAATGATTACTATGGGTAGAATAGTTGCTAATCTAACTAACGGTACTTCTAAAGTATATAACCCAGTATTTGCATATGAAAAGCAAGATTTTTCTTACGAACCATTAGAAGATATAGACGTACAAGGTATTATAGCTAAACTTAATATGGGTAATAATGTTAATATGACTAACTTTAAATTAATACCAGTTAAGAAAGATGCAAATGGAGATTGGGTAAATTTAATTTCAGGAAATGATTACTACTTAAATGTACCTTCTGATGGTCAAGTAGATCTTACTTCATACATTACAAGTACTTCAGAGGATTATGGAGTATTATGGAATTATGGTGAACCAGGAGATCCAAATGGTACTAATGACTTTAAAACTTTATATGAAGATATTTTAACTATATCTGATGTACAGCTTGCTTTAAAAGAATTAGCAACACATGGTAGCGGAGCAATTAATGCAGGTATATCTAAATTTAATGCAGATGTAGCTGGTGGTACAAATGGTGCTAGTGATGATATTTTAGATGATTCGGATACATATAAGCTATTAGCTCATGTAATGGGTGTAAGTGAGTTATATACCGATGTAGATGGTGATGGAGATGTAGACGATGATGATGCTAACAATTCAGGAGTGTATTTCTTTAGATCTACAGACGGTAGTACATATACAACCACTACAGCAGAATCATTTGAAGCTAATGGAATAACTCATCAAGGAGCTGTAGTAGAAGTTGATGTTGACTTTAGTAATGTTTCTTCAGGTCAAACGTTTGAGTTATATGGTACATGGAAAGGTGATGTAAACCTTTCTCACTCACCATCTGTTAGTAACGGTATTGTAAATGATGCTACTTCTATTTCATTTGCCCCTCCTGCTTATTCTAGTAGATCAACGGTAAATATGTTTACAGGTGTTGGAGGAGCTCAAATAGATTTAGTTGAAGGTACTTTAATAGTAGAAGAGCAAGGTGATAATGTTATAGCAACTATATCAATACCTGAAAGTAATTTATCTGCAGCACAAATAAGATTAAATTTTGATGATACAAGATTAACATTTGACTCAGTACAAGCAGATTCAGGTAACACAACTACTAATTTTGCTAAATTAACTGAAAATAGAGTTAACTTTGGATCTATTAACACGATGGGTGAAGCTATGTCAGATACAACATACACTGTAACTTTTAGTAAAAAGACAGAAATAAACGGAGTTACTGGATTAGTGGTATTAACAAGTACTGATGCTTCAGATATGGATGCAGTTAGAGTACAATTAAATATAAATTAAAATGAGCTATAATTTTCAAAAATGGTATTACACAATCTTGTTCACATTGTTTTTAGCATGTGCACCAGATGAATATGACTTCACAGTTTCTCAATGGGTAGCTGATGAGTTAAAAATAGATGAGACTACTGGCTTACAGTTCGATGATAATAGTGTTTATGATGGAGCTAAATTTAACATTAAGACTGATACTGAAGGTACTTACACAGTTGAGATATTAGATCTAGCAAAACAATTAGTTAGTAGAAATACCTTAAAGGTAATGGAAGGTGATAATGTTTACACGATATACACCAGAGTGCTACAAACTGGAGACTATACATTTAGGTTTCTAGACGATAGTGGAAAAGAAAAACAATCGGTTAAATTATTTGTAAAATGAAAAAAGTATTCGCAGTACTAAGTGTTTTATTGTTGTTTGGTTGTACAAATCCTTCTATGGAAAGAGGTTTCGCTCGTTTAAATGAGGAAATGAAAGACTTAGTAGCAGCATTTGATGCATTAAATATACCTCAGATGCAAGAGGATATGGAATCAATTGTTGCTGATCTTACATCTATAGCAGAAGGTATAAAAGCTTACCAAGATGCAATGATTGAGTATAATGCTCATATAATGATGTATAACGAAGCATTACAAGAATATAATGATGCTATGTTATCTTATGCAGATGCTCAAATAGCAGCAGATGAATTTTTAGCAAGTGTTGGAGAAATAACACAAAGTATGTTAGGTTCTTTAACTAAGTTACGAGAGATGTCTGAAGCTGGCAATCAATGGGCAGAAGTTATGCTCTTACTCGCTGAAATAAAGATTAGTTTAAATGGAGTTCTAGCTCAAGTTAAAACTCTAGCTACTAAAGAACAAGTAGCAGCAATTAATAATATGCTTCAGGAGATGAATAGTGACCTTGATTGGTATATTTCTATTCAAGATTTTGATTATGACGGTGTAATGAATGGATTAGATAAATGTCCTAACACTCCAATAACCGAAATTAACAATGTAAATGCTGATGGATGTGCTCCTGATGAGACTCCTGAAGGTAGTTAAATAATATAATATGAAAAATTTACTTAAGAATGTAAAAGCTCAAATTACGGCAGCTGTAGCAATTGTACTAACAACACTAGGTACAGTTTTTACAGATAAAGTAGAGCAGTTTTTTGGAGTAGAAGGTGATGATTCGGCAGTAGAGGTCAAACAAGAACAAAACGTTAATGTAGAAGGCCCTACAATCAACATTAATATTCCAGAACAGAAGAAAGATACCGTCGTTAAGAAGGTATTCATAAAAGCCAAACCTAAATTATCTGAAACCGAAAAAAGGAAGAAGGATGGTATAGATTGGTAGTTATACCGCAGTATAAATGACGAAGAAGGAAAGCGGCAACTTCCCTTCTTCTAAAACGTTTAGTAACCATTAAAAAACAAAACTATGAACAATTACATAAACCCTTATATTCTAATAAAGGCAGAATATCTCGAAGCTACAACTATTTTACGAAAAAGTTTAGTATTATTTTTAGCAGCATGGGGAATCATGCTATTTTCTATATTTTTAGTTGGAATTTCAGTAATAGGCTTTGAGCTTATAACTAATCCATCTACATTTAGTAACGCAACGTGGGGCATTTTCGATACCCTTGGCTCGTAATTTATTAGTACTACTATTATTCTTTAGTACTTTTATTTCAGCACAACAAATCGGAAAGACGACTACTGAGGATTATCAGGCGGAATTTGAAAAAAGAGCCTCCTTATATTCAATTCCAGAGTACGATGGTGATCCAATTCCAGTAGCTCTTCTTAATATCGGTGTTACAGAAGACGTTTTAAACCAATATCCTGAACTTAGGGATAATAGAGTTGGTTTAGGACTGACTAATATTACTGTAGCCTTCCTAGATGAAACCTGGAGATTCGAATTTGTCGAAACTCGAGATGAAATCAAAAACAGGATGGTTACTCAGTATAAAGCCTCCCAAAAAGGATTTACAGCCAATGATGTACAGATCATGGGTAAGATTACTTTAGCTAAATATTTTATTTACGTTGAAGTTTATGATTACTCAGTATCTGAAGATGAAACTATAAATCTTAAAGACGGAGTCAAAAATACTCTAGTCACTAGACTAGGACTACAGATAAGAGCAGTTGATTCTGAAACAGGTCTATATATGACCGGTTCAGGATTAGGAAAAGCTACTACTACAAGGGAACTTACTCTATCAAACTCAGACAACTTAGACGAAGTAAAATTTAATTCCTCTTCTATTGGTGTATCAACCAGAAAGGCATTAGAAACAGCTGTGGCTAAGATTGTTAAAAGAATGATAAGAAAGGGTATATTTGATCACTAGGCTATGGAACAGTTAATTTTATTTGTTACTTTTTTAGTAATAGTAGGCATAATTGGTCCAACAGAAAGGTGTAAAAATCTTCCGTGCAGATGTTCCAAATGTAAAAGCAATTAAGTGTTATGAGACGGTTGCTATTCTTCATAGTGATTACTGCGATGGGTATGTTCAAGGGTCATTCACAGGCCCTTGTTCAAACCTATGTAGATAGATGTACTGGTCAAGTATCAGTATTTTCTGTACCTATGAATGGACAAACTGTTGTAGCTTTTTACAACAAATCTCGTACATTCACAGCAGCACAATTTCAAAATGGTGAATTACAATCATGGCTAGAAGAGACTTGGCTATGGTGGAATGCTCTATCTCCTTGTTCTACAACTGGAGGTAATGTGGTTAACACCACTCAAACTACTCAACAAACCACGCAGCAGGCAACAGAGGCAGCAACTAATGCTACTAACGTTGCGAATCAAACTGCTACGACAAACACTATACCCGATGCAACATCTACTAATGTTAACGTTCCCGCTACTACAGAAGCACCTACGACTACTATACCAGATGCTACGACTTCGACTCCTGATACAAGCGTACCAGATACAACTACATCTACACCAGACACGAGTACTCCTGATACGACTACAACACAACCAACAACAACTGAATCGAGCCAGAGCAGTACGCAACCAGACACAGCAAGTACTGAAAGCTCTACTCCAGCAGAGACGCAAAGTACGGAAACGACTACAGAAGCTTCTTCATCCGAAACTTCATCGAATGAACAAAGCTCAACGGAAACGTCTCAAGAGAGTTCATCAGAATCAACAGAATCAACAGAAGTAGAAAGTACTGAGTCAACTGAAACTGAAAGTACTGAAACTGAATCTACTGAGTCAACAGAGTCAACTGAGGAAAGCACAACAGAAGAAACCACAGAAGAATCAACAACAGAAGAGTCAACTGAAGAAACTACGGAAGAATCAACTGAAGAGTCTACCGAAGAAAGTACTGAAGAAAGCACTGAAGAGGAATCTACAGAGGAAAGTACTGAAGAAGAGTCTACAGAGGAAGAGTCCTCTGAAGAGGAAACCGAAAAAGAAGAATCAGATGAAGAACAATCAGAAGAAGAATCAGAATCAGAAGAAGAAGAATCAGAATCAGAAGAAGAATCTGACGAGGAGTCAGAAGAGGACAGTGAAGAAGAATCAGAAGAAGAGGAGTCTGACGAAGAAGAGTCTGATGAAGATGAAGAAGATGACTCTAAAGAGGAAAGCAACGACGAAGATGAAGAGGAGGACGGAAAGAAGAAAAAGAAAAAAAGAGCTTTTGCTCCTCCAGTCCTTGCCGCTAACGTATTATCTCAACAAGGACCTGATGGAAAGTACTCTTATGCTACAATGTTTGGTTTGAGTCAAACAACTCTTATGGGTACAGAAACATTTGGAGCTAACTTAATGGTGTACGATAATTTAGAACAATATATGCTTAATTTAAGTTATTCTAAAGTTCATATAAATGATGAAGGAAGAGTTAATAGAGTATATTCAGCTTCAATAGGAGGTATGAAAATGTTTACTACCTATATGGGTACTATGAACCATAGTTTAGTCTTCATGGGTAAGAAAGGATTTGTAGGAGGAGTAGCATTAGGTACATCTATAACCTCAGTAGAATTAGATGTAAGAGAAGGATACATATATTATGATGATATAGTATTAGCTGGTTCATTAACTGGTTTTGCTACTAAATCTTTTAAATGGAATGATAGATTAACTATTAGTCCTATGTTAGCAGTATCATCTCCTTTTGTAACTATGAGTTTAGATAGTTACGATACTACTTGGAATACAGACTTATTAATTATAGGTGGTACGAATTTTAATTATATGTTTACACAACGATTCGGCCTTACATTAGGTACTACAGTTATAGATGCTACTATAGATAACTTTCCCACTATGGTAAACTTCATGATTGGAGGAAGGTTGAGTTTTTAACTATTTATGAATATGGAAGAAAAAGAAAAAAAAGCTTTACACCCAGCTGATACAAATGGTGATGGTAAAGTATCAAAAGCAGAACATGAAATGTATCTAGAGTTTAGAAGAAAGGAACTCGATGATCAAGATGCGATGAGAGACGCTCAACGTAAGATGGCATGGTTTGCTTTATTTGGTATGTTATTATATCCATTTGCAGTAGTGCTAGCTAATCTTGTAGGTTTAGATCAAGCATCACAAGTATTAGGTGATATGGCAGCAACCTATTTTGTTTCAGTTGCAGCTATTGTTGCAGCGTTCTTTGGAACACAAGCTTATAATAAAAATAAACAATAATTAATTTAAATGGCTTTTAAAGACTTATTTAACGACAATAACGATATCAATGAAAAAACAGTAGTTGGTTTCGCATCATTCGTAATTATAGTAATATTTGCTTTAGCTGATCTTATAACCGGTTACACAGGAAAAGATTTAGTTATCAACGAATTTATATACAATTCATTTGTATGGATAGTATTAGGTTCATTTGGTATAGCTGAAGCAGGTAAAATATTCGGTGGTAAAAAAGAAAATAAAGAAAGTAAAGAAGAATAATTATGCCAATTACACCTAAAGGAGTAATAGTACATTCAATGTCTGAATATCTAAAGTTAGATGATGGACCAATGTACGCTCATGACTTTTTAAAATCAATAGGTTTATCAGTTCATGGCTTTGTTAAACCTGATGGTACGTACGAAAAAATGGTTAGTTCACCTGGCAAGGCTTTTCATGCAGGTCAATCAGAATGGAATGGATTATCAGGATTGAACTCTCATTATTTAGGTTTCGAACTATTAGTTCCCGGTACTCATGATTGGGGTACTTTCTCTAAAGCAATTGAAACTGAAGGTACTTATAATGAAGAACAAATGAAAACATCTGTTGAGATATGCAAGTATTGGATAGATAAATATAATATACCAGTAGAGAATATTATAAGACATTCAGATTGTTCTGGAGACCATGTGAGAGGAGAGGGTAAAGGTAAAACTGATCCAGGTTCAGCATTTGATTGGGAAAGATTTAAACAACTTTTAGTTGGATAATCGATAAGAATTTATTATATTAGAGTAATGGACCGTATATCAGTTATACTTTTATGTATTACTACGTTATGTATCTTCTGGATAATTAATAAGAAAGAAGAAACAGTTAATGTAGAATCCTATCTCAAAAAGATAGAGATGTTAGAAAAGAAAGTTGATTCTTTACATACAAAGAATGAGCTTTTAGACAAACAAGCTGACTCTTTAGAAATTAAAGTAGTTGAGTACGATAAAAAGATACGTAACTTAAATTACAGTATAAATGTTATTAAAAAAGAAACAAATGAGAAACTTAACGCTGTCGATATGTTTGGTGATGATGAGCTTGAACGCTTTTTCGCAGAACGATACGCTCAACAAAAAGATTCAGTTAACTAAACCAGTTGCTAAATTAGTAGTTAAGGACCTTATTTCTGGTGATGGATTGAAATTAGAATTAAAAACTCTTAATGAACTATTAGTTGAGACTAATGGTAAGTTAGAAACACAAACGTTATTAGTTTCAAATTTACAGACCCAGGTTACAAATTACCAAACTATAATTGATCAAAAAGATCTACAATTGGGTACTAGTTCTGAGTTATCGAAAGAATTAGAAAAACAACTCAAAAAAGAGGCTCGTGCTAAAAAATTGTATAAGATCGGTACTACAGTTGGAGCAGCAGCAGTTCTTTTGCTACTCATACAAGGATGATCAATAGAATAAAAAGAAATATATTTCCTACGATAATAGCTTTATCAGCATTATCTGTTAGTGGTTCAGCTGCTTTCTATTCAGTTAGTGGACTATCTAAACTATTTGCTGGTGCTACATTTGAGGTTATTATTATGGCTGGTTCTTTAGAAGTAGCTAAGTTAGTTATAGCTTCTTTACTATACCAGTATTGGGATACTATTAATAAATTACTGAGAGGTTATTTGACTATAGCTTGTATAATATTAGTATTGATTACTAGTATGGGTATATACGGATTCTTATCTGCTGCTTATCAAGAAACATATCAGAAATTAATAGTTAATGAAAACCAAATAGAGTTTTTAGAAAATAAAGCTAAGTTTTATGAAGATGACGTTTTACGCTATGATACAGAACTTGAAAGAATATCTGGCAATATTAGTACTCTCTCTAATGCTAAAGCTACCTCGATCCAAGTACGGGACACATCGGCTGTGGGCGGTCTTAGATCAACAGTCTCAACTGCTGAGCTTAGATTGGCTCAATCGCGTATTGGAATTGAAGAAGAGAATCGTAAAGAAGTTAATGCGAAAAGAACTGTAGCAGCTGATAGCTTACAAAGTATTAAGTTAGATATACTATCATTACAGAACAATTCAGATACTGTAGGAGAGCTAGGTCCATTACAATATCTATCAGGTCTTACTCAAACACCTATGGATAAGATAATTAATATTTTATTACTTATTATAATATTTGTATTTGATCCTCTAGCAATATCTCTAGTAGTAGCAGCTAACTTTGCATTTGATCAAGCTAATAAAAAGAATCTTTATAATGAATATGAAGATGAAGTTCCAGATGATTTATGGGGTGATGATAATTGGGAAGAAGAAGAACCTGAAGAAGTTTACTCAAATGTAAAAGATATTGAGGTAGAAGCAGAAGAAGTAATTCCTGAAGATGATTTCATAGTGGTTGACGATGAAGAAGTTAAACCAGTAAAAATACTACAAAAAGGTCCTACAAGGCATAGAGTTCTCTATAGTGATGGGACTGAAAAAAAAGTCGATAAAAACGACGATATAATTAGGTATTTATAGGAAAAGTTCTTATCTTTATAGTATATAAAGTTATACTATGAGTGCAAAAGAAATACTTAAAAAAGAATATCCTACAATTTATAACGCTTACAAAGAGATAGCTGACGAGCAGTTTGAACTGTTTGCTAAAAAGCATCTTGATTACGGTATGGGTAATGTATCAGCTGGTACGCAGTTAGTTAATCAAGAAGAAACTGACTTTGCTATGACCGGTCTTTGGTATAGACTTTCAGATAAGATCAATAGATGGAAGAATATGATACTTACTGGTCGTAAAGCTCAAAACGAAACTCTTATTGATACTTTCCAAGATATTACTAACTATGGCATTATTAGTCAGATAGTATTCAAAGGTAAGTGGAAAAATAAATAATGAAAAGAATTTATCCAGAAGATAAAAAGAAGAAAAAGAACCCTTTGGTAAAGGAAGTTTGGGAGTCTAAAATTAAACAAAAGCCTTCTAAAAACAAACACATATCTTATAGTCAATTAAGTGTCTATAATAAGTGTCCTAGATTATGGGAGTTGCAATATCTTCGTAACTTAGTTCCTTATGAACCTTCTATCTATATGGTCTTTGGAACTGCCTTTCATGAAACTTTACAAACATATTTAGAAACTCTATATATGGATAAAGTAAAAACTGCTAATGAATTAAATGTTGATAGTATGCTATACGATAATATGGTAAAAGCATATAAGTCAGCTAAAGCAATGAGTGGTCATGAGCATTTTTCTACTCAAACTGAAATGTATTCTTTTTGGAGAGATGGAAAAGCTATTATGGAATGGATAAAGAAAAAAAGAGCAGCATACTTTAGTAGTAAGACTATGCAATTAGCTGGTATAGAAACGCTCTTATACCAAGAGATACGTCCTGGCGTTATGTTTAAAGGTTTGATAGATTTAGTATTTTATCATCCTAATTCAGATAGATGGACGGTAGTTGATATAAAAACTTCTACAAGAGGTTGGCAAGATAGAGCAAAGAAGAATCCAAACTTAACTGCTCAAGTAATTTTGTATAGAGAATATTTCTCAAAGCAATTTAACGTACCAATTGATAAGATAGATGTAGAGTATTTTATAGTTAAAAGACAGATACCTAGGCAAGCTGAATTTGCTTCTATGCAGAAGAGAGTTCAACAGTTTAGTCCTGCATCTGGACCTAGAAAGACTAAACAGGTTATTGAATCTATGGAAAGATTTGTAGCTGATACGATAGATGAGAACGGACAATATATAGATAAGACATATAAATGTTCATCAGCATTTGGAAAGTGTGACCATTGTGATGTTTACCCAGGCGTTTTGTAAAAATTGCCTATTTATATATAAATATATAAGTATATATAGTTATGACAAAAGAAGAGAAACTTACCTCAGTAAAAATTACTCAACCCCTTTTCGATAAATTTAAGATGGCCTGTTTGGAAGATAAATTTTCTTTCAAGAAACTTGCAGATAGGGCAATTTTTTTATATCTTACAGATGATGAGTTTAAGAAATTGATACATAAAATACAAATTAAGGTTAATGAAAAATAAAGAAGGTTATATTCCAAAGGCTGATAGAAAGAAAATTCTATTACTTTGTGATGATATACGTATGCATTCAGGAGTAGCAACTATGGCAAGAGAATTTGTAGTAGGTACTGCTCACCATTTTAATTGGTTTAATTTAGGAGCTGCTGTTAACCATCCAGAAGTTGGCAAGATAATGGACATATCTGCTGATGTAAATAAGACGGTTGGTGTGGAAGATAGTTCAGTATTCGTTCAACCTAGTAATGGGTATGGCGATACTACTATGATAAGACAGTTACTTAAAACTCAAAGACCAGATGCTATTTTTATTTTTACAGACCCTAGATATTGGATATGGTTATTCGAAATAGAAAGAGAAATAAGAAGTAAAATACCTATCGTGTGGTTAAATATATGGGATGAATATCCAGCTCCAATGTATAATAAAAACTATTATAACTCTGTGGATGGTCTATTAGGAATATCTAAACAAACTAGAAATATTAATAGGTTAGTATTAGGAGAATTTTCTAAAGATAAAGTAATTGAATATGTTCCTCATGGTATAAATGATAAGACATTTCATCCTATTCATGATGATCATAAAGACTATAAATCATTACAGGAGTTTAAATCTAACTTATTTAAAGGCAGAGAAATAGATTACGTAGTATTTTTTAACTCTAGAAATATTCAAAGAAAACATCCTGGTGATACTATACTAGCATTTAAATACTTTTGTGAAAAGATAGGACCTGAAAAGGCTAAAAAAGTAGCATTAGTTATGAAGACTGAAGTATCATCTCAACATGGTACTGATTTGAAAGCTATCAAAGATGCTTTTGCTTCTGATCTTAATATTATGTTTGCTACTGAAAAGTTAACTCCTGAACAAATGAATTTACTTTATAATATAGCAGATTTAACTATGTTAATGTCTTCTAACGAAGGATGGGGATTAGCTTTAACTGAGTCTATGATGGCAGGTACTATGATATCAGCTAACGTAACAGGAGGTATGCAAGATCAAATGAGATTCGAAAATGAAAAAGGAGAGTGGATAGACTTTGATGCTGACTTTCCTTCTAACCATAGAGGTACTCATAAGAAGCATGGTGAGTGGGCATTACCAATTTGGCCTACTAATATGTCGATGATGGGCAGTCCTTTAACTCCTTACATATTTGATGATAGATGTACACCAGAAGATGCTGCAGATAAAATGTTAGAAGCATATGAGTTAGGTAGAAAGGAAAGAAATAAGAGAGGTCTTTTAGGTAGAGAATGGTGTTTATCTGACGAATCAGGTTTTACTGGTAAGACAATGTCTGAAAATATTATCAAAGGTATAGATAAAACTTTAGATAACTTTAAACCTAGAGAGTTATATGAGGTTACTAAGGTAGATAATTATAAGCACGAAAAAATTACACATAAATTAACAGGTTATTAATATGAGCAAACCATTAGCAGTTGTAAGCTGTCCATTAGATACATATTCCGGTTACGGAGCTAGAGCTAGAGACTTTGTAAAAGCTCTTATAGCTACAGATAAGTATGAAGTTAAGACATTATCACAAAGATGGGGTAATACTAGATTTGGTTATTTAGATGATCATAAAGAAGCTCAATTAATGTCTACTATAATACCTCAGTTAAGTAAACAACCAGACTTATGGATACAATGTACTGTACCAAATGAGTTCCAAAAAGCAGGTAAGTTCAATATAGGATTAACTGCTGGTATGGAAACTACATTAGTACATCAATCATGGATAGAAGGTTGTAATAGAATGGATTTAGTTTTAACTTCATCTAATCATTCTAAAAGAGTATTTCAAGAGACTAATTTTCAAGTAAAAGATAATAGAACTAACCAAGTAGTTCAAACTATTAAATTAGAAAAACCTGTAGAGGTATTAAGAGAAGGAGCAGATCTAACTAAGTACTTTGCTAATCCTACATCAGCATTTAATTTATCTTCTATAAAAGAAAGCTTTTGTTACCTATTTGTAGGTCATTGGATGCAAGGAGATTTAGGCCATGATAGAAAAAATGTAGGTTACACTATTAAGTCTTTTTTAGAAACGTTTAAGAATAAAAAGAATGCTCCTGCACTAATATTAAAGACTCAACAAGTTGGTTCATCTATATTAGATAAGGATAGAATATTAAGAAGAATAGATGATATAAGAAAAACAGTAAGAGGTGTTCTACCAAACATTTACTTAGTATCAGGTGACTTAACTGATGAGCAAATGAATGAGTTATATAATAACCCTAAAGTAAAAGCTATGGTTAGCTTTACAAAAGGTGAAGGATTTGGTAGACCTTTACTCGAATTTAGTTTAACTGGCAAACCTATAATAGCTTCAGGTTGGTCTGGTCAAGTAGATTTTTTAGATAATCAGAGAGCATTATTAATAGGAGGTTCTTTAGAACCAGTACATAAGTCAGCCGCTGTTAAGGATATGATATTAGAACAAGCACAATGGTTTAAACCTGAAGATGTTCAAGTAGCTAAAGCATGGACGGTAATGTATAAAAAGTATAAAGACTTTCAAATACCAGCTAAGCAATTAAAGAATAAAAATAAAAAAGAATTTTCATTCGAAAAGATGGTAGAAGAGTTTATAGAGTATGATAAAAAGTATGTACCTGAATTTGCAGTACAGTTAGATTTGAATATACCAAAGTTAGATTTACCTAAATTACAAAAGTTATGATAGATAAAGATAAATTAGTAACAGGTCCATTCGGAAGCGATGCTTGTTACGAACAAAAGTTTGAGCAAGATGGTGAACAGGTAACTACCTGGCTATGTTTTGGTAGTGGGTTTTGTTCATCAACATTAATGACTGAAGGTTCGAAAGCTGTTACTGATTTGATAGAAACTGCTCCTGAATTGTATAAAGACTTACTTCATACTGATGATGAGAAAAGAGTATGGTCTCCTTCTACTATTTCAATACCTGCTAAAGGTATGGTTTTTATAGATGGTACTACAACTAAAGATTGGCAATGGTCAGCAGCTAAAGCTATAGCATTGACTGAAGAAGAAATATCATCAGGAAGATATCCAGCTGGTCAAACTGTAAAAATGGATATGCAAAATGCAAAGAAGTATGGTCAGAAAGACTTTATGGATGCATTAGAGTATATAGGATTTTTTGCTATAGATGAAAATTAGTTATGCAATAACGGTATGTAATGAAGCCAAAGAAATAAAATCTTTAGTTGACCTTCTCATGGTCGGTAAAAGAAAACAAGATGAGGTAGTAGTTTTATTCGATCAAAAAAATGGTGATGAAAAGATAGCAGAGTTTTTAACAACCTATAGTAAGTATCCAAACTTTCAATTCTGGAGAGGATTCTTTGAAGGGCATTTTGCTGATTGGAAGAATAAATTAACTGAATATTGTGATGGTGATTATATCTTTCAGATAGATGCAGATGAATATCCTCATGAAACGTTACTCAAAATGTTACCTACTATATTAGAATCTAATCCTGATAATGAAGTTTATTTAGTTCCTAGAGTAAATACAGTAGAAGGTTTAACAGAAGCTCATATTCAGAAATGGGGTTGGGTAGTAGATAATAAAGGATGGATTAATTATCCTGACTATCAATGGCGTATATGGAAAAATAAACCAGAGATAAAATGGAAGAATAAAGTACATGAGGTGTTGGATGGGTTTAAAGCTTATGCTCCATTACCAGCACAAGAAGAGTTAGCTTTATATCATCCAAAAGAGATTAAAAGACAAGAGAAACAAAATGCTTATTACGATACATTATGATTAAGATAGATGTTAAGGTTGGAGATACTATAATGGTAGGTAGATTTAAAAATAAAAGAACTAAAGTAAAAACTTTAGAGTATGATGAGTTCGGTATGCCCATTATTAATGGTAGACCTGCTTGTACTTTTAGATTAGTACCTAACCCTAGGTAACTATTTATTAATATGATAACACAAACCCACATACAAAAGCTAGAGCAAGTTGAAGGAGAGTTTCTATTCATCATTGACAAAGACATTACACCAGCCACTGGTGCATATAATAGTTCAAAAGGAGCTAGAAAGAGAAGATTTAACTTTATTGTTTCAGAGGATTCTAAACAATGGAATAAAGTAAAAGATTTATCTCATAACGTAATTAACTACCTTGGTTGGCAGACGTTTAATACTAGAGGAGAGGTAATTTCTCAACTAGATAAGGTAGACTCTAGTAAATTATCCTTAGTGTATATAGATACTAGTTCTCAAAATATAGGAGAGATATTAAATCAACTACATAATAAGTTGCAAGAAAGTGCAATAGTAGTTATAAAAGGAGTTGATCTTCTGCCAATTTCTGACTATATTAATAAATATAACCTAGTACAACCAGTTATTGTTGGATCTTATTTATCCTTCGTAAATGAACAAAGAAAGTATATACTAGGTACTAAAGTAAGTAGAACTAAATCAGATATGTTTTAATGAAAGTAGGAGTTATCGGCAATGGTTTTGTAGGTGAGTCACAAGCGTTTGCTTTTTCACTATCAAATGAGGTTATGATTTATGATGTTGACCCTAAACGAACATTTCATACATTAGAAGAGGTACATACAGCAGATATAATATTTGTGTGTGTTCCAACTCCAATGCATGAATCTGGTGATCAAGATCTTTCTATAGTTAAAGAAGTATTTACTCATGCTAAAGAAGGACCTATATACATAATTAAGTCAACAGTAGAGCCAGGTACTACAAAAAAACTTCAAGAAGAATATCCTAATCTTAATATAGTTTTCAGTCCAGAGTTTTTAACTGAAAGAATTGCTAAGTTAGATATGATGATGCAAGCTAGAATTATATTCGGAGGTGAT